>Ga0307406_10000054_pt1 | contig 62565 bp, 100 predicted proteins | sample 322Cmetagenome_3_FD_203706 | JGI IMG/M metagenome (GOLD analysis project Ga0307406, IMG submission 203706) | Maize rhizosphere microbial communities from greenhouse at UC Davis, California, United States - 322HYB-C-2 | ecosystem: Host-associated > Plants > Roots > Rhizosphere > Soil | place...
CCACGATGGCCGTGATGGTGGAGCCCTGCACGGACAGTTCGATGCGGGATCCGGGGAGTACGGCGCCTGGGGCGGACAGGCCGAGCACGGTGAGGCTCCCGGCGACGCGGCGGCCGATGTAGATGCCGCCATCCGCCTGGACGCGAGCCTGGTAGGCGTTCGTCGCCGCGCCGCTGTCCGACCGCGCGATGAGCCCCAACTGCTGCGCGCCCGTCGGCAGGACGTGGACGTCCATGACGACACGCTGGTTGGGCTGGGCGACATCCACGGTGGAGAGGGCGTCGAAGCCGTTCGTGCCGCCCGAGCGCGCGGCCCTGTTGTTGCGCACGCCGTTCTGCGACGCCGACCACGCGAGGATCGCCCCGCCGTCCGTCGATCCAAGCGAGGCCGCATTCGCGCGCGTGAACGAGTCGCTGGTCAGGACCACGGGGGCCGTCGTCGTCGACGCGGTCACCGTGGCGGAGGGCGTGCCCTGTCCGGCGACGTTCACCGCGATCACCTGAACGGAGTACGACGTGCCGGGCACCAGTCCGGAGAGGGTCAGCGTGAGCGCGGTGGTGTTGCCGACGTACTGGAAATCACCGGGGCTTGTGGACGACTTGATCTTGACGATGTATGCCACCGGGCCAGCCACCGCCGCCCACGAGACGGTGAAGCCCGTCTCAGCCAGGGCGGACACCGCCAGTCCGGTCACCTGCCCCGGTGGCAGCGTAGGCAGTTGCCCCGCGATGTAGCCAGCGCCCTTCAACTCGTTCCCGACGTACTGCCGGATCAGGCCATAGCCGACGCCGTTCGGGTGCGTGGTGTCAGAGCGCAGGCTCGGGGGGAGCACGTCGTTGGCGATGGCCTCCAGGTCGGATGACGTCGGGGTGATGCCCGCGAGCGCGAGGCCGTTGTCCACCAGCCACCGGAACGGGTTCCGGAAGCGGGCGCCGTACCGACGCGCAGCCTGCACGTTCAGGTCGTCCACGGTCGCCCGACCCGCGGTCCCCTTCCCCTGCGCGGTCGTCCAGGTGAGCCCGAAGATGAGACCGCGGGGCTCGCCGCGGCCGGTGGCCACCCGGTCGATGAGGTCGTTGTCCCGGATGGTGTCGCCGATGACACCGCCGGCGATCTCGTTGTTGCGTCCGGTCAGCCACCGCGTCTGGACCCAGTCGCGGTTGGCAGCGTACTGGGTGCAGTAGAACGGGGTGCCGGGTGGGGCCGCGACAGCCTCCCCGGGGGAGGTGCGTGTGAATGTGCCGGTGAGAGCGCGGTTGTTCCGGGAGAACGTGCCGTAGACCGGGCCGGACGGCGTGTCGAGGTAGCCGGGGTACGTGAAGAACAGGCTGTCGCTGTCGGTGCGGTACGTGGTCGTCGGCGACAGCGCGGTGACGTTCACCGCGCCAGACGCCGGGACCTGATTCCCTGCGAGAGTGAGGCCCACGGGCACGCCCGCGAGGAGCGCGATGTCCGTCGAGGCCCAGCCGCCCTTGCCTGCATTGATGGCAGGGATGCCGAGGTCTGCCCCGACACCGGACGGCCAGTTGGTGCCGCTGGACTCGGTCAGCGAGTCGCCGAATGCGATGTACGAGTCCGGACCGGGCGTGACGCCAGCCACTGCAGCGCCCGCCTCCTCGGCGTACTGCTCCGCTGCAGCAGCCGCGGAGGCGGCCGCATCCGCGGCTGCCTCCGCCTGCGCGAGAACCTCCTGCGCGCTGGGCACGTCGACCACTGGCAGGAACGTAGCCGGGTCCACATCGGGGAGATCCCCGAAGCCTACGGACTCGACGTCAGGGATCGTGGTGTAGCGCGTGACCGATCCCTGACGACTGTCCGGCATGATCCGCCAGCGCACGCAGTACGTGCCATCGGTCGGCTCGATCTCGATGGAGATCGCCGCGCCGCGGTTCAGGCGGCGCACAGCGGGCACGCCGAGGATGACCTGCTCGCCGTCGTAGACCGTGTATGCCTTGTCACCCGCCCATGGACGCACCTCGATGGAGCCGGAGACGTTCGCCCCGAGAATGTCCTCAGCGTCCAGCAGTACGGTCGTCATGCCGCGATCCTTCCGTGGTGGGTACGACTCCGGCGGGCCGCGAGTACGCGACCCGCCGGAGCGTGACTAGATGCCGAATCGTTATCAGGTGATGACGACGGAGGCCGACACCCAGTTGATGCCGTTCTGGCTGGCGCGCACGGTGTACGTGCCAGCGGTGTCGTAGGTGTGCGACGCCGCACCAGGCGCGACCACGTAGTCCCACTCCAGGTCGCCGAAGTCGTACCAGACGGGTCCGGACGACGCGGGCGAGACGGAGAAGGTGCGGGTGAAGCCCGTGCCCGTCGGCGTCACCGAAGTGAGCGCCGGGAGGGCGGGGTTCAGCACCGGGCGAGCGCCGACAACCTCGGTGGGCGGCGGAACCGTGACCACCATGATGCGCAGCGCCGCGGTGCGCGACACGGCCTGGAACAGCGCGCCGGCCGCGGGGGCCACGCCGGGCGTGATCTCCGTGACCGCGATCGCCGGCGAGGTGCCACCGGTGAACGAGCCGGTCGCCGTCATGGCCGTGATCGGCTGGGCCGCCAGCGCGCCGGTGAAGGTGAACGTGTACGGCGTGCCGGGGCCGGGGCCACCGCTCACCGTGATGTCGCCTGCACCGACGTTCGAGAGCGCCTCGAGCGCGGTCTGCACCGCGCCGAACGTGGCGTTGTACGCGATCGCCGCGGTGGTCTGGCCGTTGTACGTCAGGGTGAACGTGCCACCCGTCGGCGTGCCAGTGATCGTCGCGCGCTGCACCTCGTTGACGCCGCCCGAGCCGATCTCCACCGCGTACGGGCCGTTGCCCCAGAAGTTGCCCTCTCGGGTGCCGGCGCCGGTGATCGTGAAGTTGATCGCGTCGTTCGCGATCGTGATGTCGCCGACGATGCCACCCTGCACGCGCGGCATCAGCAGGTAGCCCCACTGGCCCTGCGCGTTCGGGTTGAGGCAGGCGTCGCCACCCTGGGCCCCGATCCACGACTCGAGCGCGAAGCCCTCCTCGTCGAGCGAGATCTGCGTGTCGGTCTCGATACCGACCACGCTGCCGAAGGCGTTGAAGACGAGCGTCTGCTTCGTGATGATCTCGAACATCTCGAAGTCCACGGCGCAGAAGTTGATCTCCACGTCGTAGCCCGCCAGCGTGGTGACGGATGCCTCATAGACGCACCGCTTGCCGGCGAAGTTCGGGACGTTGATCTCGTCCGTGTCGACCGTCCGGGGGGTGAACGTCGTGTCGACGATGCCCTCCGAGATGGCCTGGTTGTACTCGCCGTACACGACGCGGCCGCAGTTGTCGGTGCGGGTGACCCGCATCGACCGGCCGCGCACGAACGTCGGCTTCGATCCTGTGCGCGGCATGGATCAGTCCTCCTTGTTGTCGGGCTCGGCACCCTCGTCGGCGGATGCCTCCGGGGCGAGAACCTGGATCTTGTCGGATCCCTCGAGCGCGGCGATGATGTCGGCCTTCTTCGTCGCGCCACCCAGGTCGACCTTCGCCTTTTCGGCGGCGTCCTTGAGTTCGGGGACGGTGAGGTCTTCGAGCGAGGCGGCCTCGAGAACGATCGGCTCGCCCTCGTCGCCGTCGCTGACGATCTCGCCGTTGACCTGACCCTCGATGGTCGATGCGTCGGCCGTCTCGCCGCCCTCGTTGAGCGGGATCAGGTAGCCGTCGGTGACCGTGAGGACCACGTCGGCCTCCAGTCCACGTTCCTCCGCCAGCGCGAGCGCCTTGCGGGCGTTGTCGCGTGAACGGTCGGGGAGGAAGTCATATCCCTCCGGAATCACTGTGCGTGCCATCGCCTTAGTCCTTTCGTCGCCTGGCGTTGGGTTAGGGCGCCGTCACGTTGACGGCGTACCGGTAGTTGCAGTCCACACCGAGCGCGAACAGGCGCATGGTGATCGCCAGATCCACGTTCGACTGCAGATCCGGGGCCTGCCGAGACAGGTACGGACCCGCGTACACGGCGGGCATGCCGATGATCGCGATCAGGTCGGGCTCGTCGGCCGCGACGACGGTGCCGGTCGCGATGACCGGCGTGCCGAGCCCGGTGACGAGCACGCCGTCCCGCACCGTGAGCACGCCCGCGCCGTAGGCAGCCTCGGCCGCCTGGCGGGACATGACCAGCACTGGCAGGCCGACGTAGTTCACGTCCGCGTGCTCCTCCGCGACACCGATGGCCGCGGCCACCGTGGTCGCCGAGCCCGGCGTCGGCGCGTCGCCCGCCCAGTCGGCGAGCACCGCCTCGACCGCACGGTCTTCCAGGCCCTCGAACTTCCGGCGCGACTGCGACTCGTACGACTCGTCCTGGTCGCCGCCGATGAAGCACTCGACGCCCGTGTACCGCGCGAACGGCTGGCCGATGGTGTTGAAGATCGTGACGCCCGTGCCGGCAAGCGATGAAGCCGGCACGCCGGGCGTGATCGTGGTGACGGCCGCCGCCGGCGTCGTGCCGCCCGTGAGGGATGCCGCCACGGTCATCTGCGGGATGTCCCGGTCGCCCAGGTCGGGGCCGGTGAAGGTGATGGTGACGAACGCACCCGGGAGCGGACCGCCCGTCACGGCGAGGTCGCCTGCTTCGATGCTCGGCAGCGCGATCAGCGCCGCCTGCACCTGCGCCGCGGTGGCGTTGTAGGCGATCGCGGCCGTGGTCTCGCCGAGTAGCGTCAGCGTGAAGGTGCCCCCGGTGGGAGCACCCGTGATGGTGAGGCGCTGGACCTCATTGACGCCGTCGTCCGCGACGTAGCAGCCAGCCGCCGTCGAGGCGAGCGAGGTGCCGCACGTGGCGTCTTCCCACGCCAGATCGGTGAGCCCCGCGACGACGCTGAGCCGCGGCTCGTCGACGAACGCGCCGACGACGTCCTTGATCCCGCCAGCCCGGGGACGCCGCTTCGGCGCCTGAACCTGCACAGCCATGGGGTTCTCCTCTCAGGGTTGTGCCCCCCGGCCCGCCCTATCAGGACGAGCCGGGGGGTCAGCGAGATCAGCCGACGGTCAGGCCAGCGCCGGTGTAGCCGATGGACGATGCGCCCGTCAGGCCCTCCGGGTTCAGCGCGACGGAGGTCTTGAGGCCGAAGCCACGGGTGTTGGCCACCGCGAAGCCCTCCTCCATGAATGCCGCCGTGTACTCGTTCTGCGTGAGCAGGTCGTGGTCGTAGACCGCGTCGAGGTTGATGACGTCGTGCACGAGGCGCGTGAACGCGCCTGCGGGCCACATCATGAACTCGAGGATCTGCGGCCAGGCCGTCCAGGCTGCCGTGCCACCGGCGGCGGTGACCGCGCTGGTGTTGAGCATCTGGTAGTCGTACACGTACTGGTTGCGGATGCCGCGCAGCGCGAACCAGCCGTCCACGTCCGCGTCGGTCACGCCGAACGGGTTCGCGAGGCCGAGGCGACGCGACAGTTCGGTGCGGAAGACGCCACGCGCCCAGTACGGGAACAGGCCCTCGACGGTCGCCTTCGGGTCCATGGCGAGCGTCTGACGGATCTGGTTGGCGCGGAGTTCCGCGGCCGCCAGGGTGTCCGCCAGGCCCGACTGGTTCCCGGCTGCGCCGACCGGTGCGAACGTGACGCCCGCGCCGATCAGGGTCGAGATCCGCGAGATGGTCGCGGCGCTCTTGCGGCGCTCGTGACCCGCGGCCAGCATCGACAGGACCATCCGCACCAGTTCGGGGTACGCGGCCTCGGTCAGCAGCGGCGCCGTGGCGCAGAAGCCGATCGCGTCCAGACGGACCTCCTGGAACGGCGGGCAGTCGAGCGCGAAGCAGGGCTTGGTGAAGGTGCCGGCCTCGGCCTGCGCCTCCGTCATGCTCCAGCCAGCGTCGACGTCGCCGAAGATGGTCATGAAGTCCGGGCCCTTGGTGAACGAGATGCCACCACGGCGGGCCGTGACCTCGGGGATGTCGATCGTGCCCGCGCCCGTGTGGTACGAGAACAGGTCGTAGATCGTCTCCGACGGGGCGCACCAGCCACCGGCTGCGGTGAGGGCCATCGCGCCGAACGAGCCGAAGCGCTTGGCCTCGTCACCGGCGGCCGCGATGATCTCCATCTGCTTCTCGAGCGACATCTCCCGGTCGACCGAGAACTCGCTCTCGTCGCGGATGATGCGGGCGACGCCCTTGCGGTTCGCGTTCTTCGTGAGTTCGCGGACCTGCGTCTTCCGACCCTTCGTGCCGAAGTGGTCGACACCACGCGCGCCGAACGATCCGGTCAGCGCGAGGAACGCGCCGGCAAGGTCGTCCACGGTCTTGATGACCTGGCCCTGGGTGTGGTCCGGGACGTTGGCCGCGGCCTTGACGACGGTCTGTCGCTTCGGCTGCTCCTGGTCCTTCGGGATGATCACCTCGGGGGCGCGGCGCGCGGCGCGGGCGACGGTGGCGCGGCGCTGGCCGGCCGATGCGAGCACCGGCTCCTGCTCCACGGCCTCAGCCTCGGCATCCACGACCTCGGCGTCGGCACCCTCGGGGGCCTCGTCCTCGGCGACGACCTCGTCGGCCTTCGCGAGACCGGCGATGCGCTCGCGGGCCGCGGCGAGACGTGCGTCCACCGCTTCCTGCTCGGCGACGATCGCACCGGCGCGCTCCTTGGCGCTGTCGACGAACGCGAGGACGGCCTCGATGTGCTCGAGAGCCTCGACGTCGAGGTCGCCGTCGCCGGCGCCCGTCTCCGTGAGGTAGCCCTGCGCCTCGGCGATGGACGCCTCGATCGACTCGAGGTCTGCGTCGTCCGCGATCTCCGGGATCTCGAACTTCTTCTTGTCAGCCATGATGCTGCCCTTCCTGGTAGCGGCTAGTAGGGGTGGTGAAAACGGTGATGGGCCCCGCTCAGATGGGGGCGAACCAGCGGCCTACGGCTACCTGGGGAACAACTTCTGGTCGAAGACTGCCATATGGACTGAGCAGATTGCAACACACGCGCGCGCGACACGCCGATATGATGGACAGAAGGTCGGACGCCGGATGGGTTCGCAGCCTCCTCAGTTCGCATTCATTCGCTATGCCCGAGGAGGCATCATGTTCGACAAGGTCCGCGCCCGGTTCTGGGTGCAGAAGACGACCAAGCAGGCGGTCTCGAAGGGCGCCGTGACGGTGCACGCCGAACTCGCGCCGGTGATCCGCGCGACGGGACAGCCGGGCTACGACCCGGAGGCCAACGTCGACTGGTCGAAGCACACCCCGTCCGGCTCGATCGCACTGACGATCTCGAACGAGGCTGCCGCCGCGATCTTCGAGGCGAACATCGGTCGCGATGTCGCGATCACGTTCGAGTTCATCGACCCGCCGACGCCCGCCGAGTAGCCGCTAGGCTGGCGGCCATGAACCTCTGGAACTGGCCTGTCTACCTCTGGTCCTGCATCACGCTCGTCGGCATTCGCCGCTGCGTCTGAGCACCTGAACGCACGAAGGCCCCGGATCTGACCATGTCCGGGGCCTTCGTGTTGCGACGAGGTGGGGCTCAGATGGGGCGCACGGTCCCGCCCAGCCGGGAGGCTGCCTGACGCGCCTCCATCTCCTTGTCGTACGTATCGCTGGTCTTCGCGCCGCTCGTGGTCGTATACGTGTGCACGTACTTCTTCACGCCGCCCGCCTTGTTCTTGCCGCAGGAGCACGCCATGATCAGAGCCTTCCGATTCGGGTCCGCGCGTCCAGCACGCGCAGTTGGTGGATGCGCTCGCGCGCGGCCGCCTGCCGCACGCGGAACTCGGTGATGCGGAGCACCTCGACGGCGAGCCGCTGCACGAACTGCTCGTGCGACTCGCCCTCGTCCTGCGAGGTGAACTCCTCGTCGTCGATCGGGACCGCGCCGATGCCGATGGCGGCCGTCTGCATGCCGCCCTCGAGTCCTTCGAGCGCCGCGGATGCCGCAAGTTGGAAGCCCTCGGTGTTGACCACCACAAGCCCCACCATCTCGAGGTCGCCGTAGCGGCCCGACCAGTTCCGCCAGTCGCCGGAGACGCGGCGGATCGCCAGCATCGCGTCGATGTCGTCGTCCGTCACCCACGGCGCCAGCACGCCGGAGTACCAGATCCCGTACGCGTTCTCGCCGATGTTGATGTACGCCTTCACGGCATCCGTCTGGTCGTAGTGCGCCGTCGCGGACGCCGCCGACACGCGGTCGCCGGCGTGGCCGATGCCCATCGTCAGCAGGCCGACCGACTGCTCGCCCGCGGTCGTCGAGACGACACCCTTGCGGAAGTACGAGTAGTTCGACAGGGACTTCGGCGGCTCCTGGCACATGCCCTGGATGCCGATGTGGCAGGTGCCCCACTGGGCCGCGTAGCCGTAGACCCGGCGCGTCTCGCGGTCGATCCGCATCGCGAACGCGCGCGGCTCGTCGGGCTCTGCGAACAGTGCCGCATCGAACTCGCGGCTCGCCGACGCGACCAGGCGCACGGCGGGCGCGGGCTCGCCCGTGATCTTGCCGGCGGCGATGAGGCCCTGGCGCACCGAGTGCGCGTCGTGCTGGCCCGGCCAGATGCCGATGGCCTCCTTGTGCATGTTCGCGCACAGGCCGCTCAGCCAGTCCGGGTTCTGCACGTACTTCGCGAGTTGCGTGCGGCAGCGGTAGAAGTCGCCGCCCTGGCCCCACCGGATCTTGGCCGCGCCCTTGCCGCGCACCCAGTACCGGCGGATGCGGGCGGTGGCGAGCGGGTGCGTGATCCAGCCCGGCCCGTCCTTCGTGCCGGGCGCGAAGCCCTGCGCCTCTGCCATGAGCGCGCCGACGTCGCCGATGTTGCGCAGCGCGCCGAGCGGGATGACGTACTCCGGCCCCTCCTCGCCGACGAGCACGCGGGTGCCGCCGCCCTCGACGAACCCGCCGGTCGCGATCAGCGCGGGCTGATCCTCGCAGCCGCAATCCTCGAGGATCTTGGCGGCGGCGGCGAGAACCTCGGCGTCGGCGTCCTCCATGAACTCGTGGCCGAGTCCCACGTACGCCTCCATGAAGGCGGGGATCGGCACCTGGGTCACGCCGGAGATCCGTGTCTTCGAGTACCACGTCGTCGGGCGCTTGCCGGCGTCGGACGGGACGTACTCGGGCTCGATGAACTCGCCGTCCTCGCCGATGAACTCGGAGACGTCGACCTCCATCGAGTCGGCGTCGATCGACAGGCCCGTGCCCGAGCCGTCGATGATGGCGTCCAGCGCCGCGGCCGCGTACGGCTTCGACATGATGAGCACGCCCGTGAAGCGGTACATGCCGTCGGTGTGCAGCCAGGCGTTGTCGATCCGGCCGACGGTCGCGACCTCGGAGGTCTGGTTGCCGCCGTGCGATGAGACGTACTCGTAGCGGTAGGGCAGCGGGAGCGGCCGGTGCGACAGCGCGCCCTCGCGGAAGCCGCGGGCGTCGCCGGTCTCGATCCCCTCGGGCGCGAGCACGCCGTGGATCGGGATCTCCTCGATGATCTCGTCGTCGTCCTCGAGCGGCTCCTCGCCGTCCAGTTCGACGTCCTCGATGTCCACTTCGGGGTCGCTGGTGTCCGCTGCGGCCGTGATGGTGTCGCTCACGGTGCCTCCCATGGGGTATTCGTAGTGCTCGCCGCCCAGCCAGAGGCCGATCCGGTCGAAGGTGACCTCATCGGCATCGTACTCGCCGCGCGCCGGGCGCTCGGGATAGCCGAGCGTGACGTGCGGGGTCCACTCGGGGAACTGCTCTGCAGCGTCGTATGCCGCCTTGATGGGCTCGTTGACCAGCATCCCGTCCCGCAGGGCCGTGAGCGAGTCGGTCGCTTCGAGGAAGACGACGTCGGCCTCGTCGTCGCCGAGTGTCCCACGCTGGGACACCGGGACCACCACGGGGCCGTCGAGATCCTGCGCATACAGGCGCACCGCCTGCTCGAGTTCTTCGACGTCGACCAGCAGATCAGCAACCTCGCCGAACCAGATCGTCGTCACGTGGGCGGGCTCGCTCGATGCCGCGACGACAGGGTCGTCCTTCGCGGGCAGCAGCACCACGAGCGCGCCCGTGTACGGCGTGCCGTCCGGGTTTGCGACCGGCACCTCGTCGTCGGGCTGCTCGGCGAACGCGCCGTCCTGCCCGTTCATGGCGAACGTGTTCGCGCTCATCGTCTCCCCTTCCCGGGACGCCGGCTGCACCACGCAGCGGCACTCGATCCAGACCTTCGGCGGGCCCACCGGCGCGCCCGGGTACGGCATCCGCGTTCCGGCGACGTCGAAGGTCGAGCCGATCGGCACCACCTGGCCGTCGAGCGGCTGGTGGATCTCGCGCACGTCGGCGTCGTCCATCGTCGCCCAGCGCTTGTGCCGGATGCCGCGGCCGTACGCGCCCGACGTCGTGCCCGCGTTGATCGCGTACGTCGACAGCCACCGCGTGATGCGCCCGGTCTGGCCCTCCGTCACGTCGCCGGTCGGCTGCGTGGTCTTCGACAGTGTCTCGGCCAGCCCCTCGCGGAAGCGCACGAGCGCGCGGTCGAAACTGCGGCCGGGCGACTCCGCCTGGTAGTGCTCGATCCAGATCTGTGACGCCGTCTCGATGACGCCGGCGTACCAGCGATCATTGCCGGCGAGGTACGCGGTGAGCCCGGCGTGCACCACCGGGTCCAGACGCTCGTCGGCGGCCAGCAGGGAATCCCGCCGCGCCGCCGCGAACGCCTCGGCCCTCATGCTGCCTGGTCCCCGAGTTCGAGCATCAGGTGCCGCGCCAGCGACGCGCGCGTCATCGGCTTCTGCGCGCGCAGCAGGAACAGCGTGTACTGGTGCAGGGCGTTCTCCAGGTGCGCGGCGCGGATGCCCGGGTACTCGAAGCGATCCAGTGCGGTCCAGGCGTCCTCGAGTAGGCCCTCGCACTCGGCGTAGTCCATCTCCGGCACCGACAGGTAGAGATCGGCCGCGGCGCCCCCGAAGTTACGGCCGATCTTGTTCTTGAGCCGGTTGCCGGCGCGCTCGAGCGCGCGGTGCACGTGCGCCTCACAGGCCAGCACCAGCGGGTCGATGATGACCGGCAGGTGCGCGGCCGCGTTCAGGCCGCGCGGGACGCCCGCCTCGGACTCCTCCTCGTCGGGGATGTCCTGCGACGGGTGCTCCTCGAGCGAGCGCGTCTCCAGCGGACCGCGCGCCTCGTCGTCGCCGGACGGCATGCCCTTCACGCCCAACTGCTCGAGCGCCTCGGCCAGTTGCGCCGGGGTGGCGGAGGTCTTCTCGGCCACCTTCATGAGGAAGAACATGATCCGCTCCGCCTCTTCGGGGCGGTCAGTGTCCGGGTCGAAGCCGTTCTCGCGCAGCAGCGTCTCGATGGAGATCGCACCGCGGTCCCACAGTTCGAGCGCTTCCTTCGACCGGTTCGGCCGCAGGCGCAGTTCGGAGGTGTCGGCCTCGAACGTGTAGTTCTGCCAGTCCTCGACGCCCATGTCTTCGAGGTACGGCTGCAGGTAGCCCGTGGTGAGCGCGTTGACGATGATCTCGGCCAGCGGCTCGGTGTGGCTCTTGATGGCGGCCTCTTCGACCGACCATGCGCCCCAGTGGTTGATCTCGCCGGTGCCGGTGAGCACCTCGGGCGGCATGTCCATGCCGACGCCGATGCGGCGGATCGCCTCGTCGCGCAGATCCTTCGCGTGCTCGTCGAAGCCGGACCAGAACTCGGTCTTCTGGATCTTCTCGAGGTGCTCGCCCGGCGCGGCGATCACGAACGGCACGTTGGCGGACGCCGACGAGCGGTCGCCGATGGCGATCGAGGCGATGCGCACGAGCCGCTGCGTCACGGCGCCGGCGGCGTTGAGTTGCATGGAGGTCTCGTCGGGGTTCTCGCCCGTTGAGTCTTCCTCGGTAACCGGCATGGCCGGGAGTTCGATCTCCTGCGGGATCCACAGGATGCCGGACGACGTCAGGCGGGATGAGCCCTGCGCGGCGACGACCTGCGTCAGCATGACGACCTCGGCGAGGACGGGCATCAGCGCGCGACTGGGCGAGTCGGCCTCGCTCGAGCGCCGCGGGTGCACGCGCCACATCCGGATCGCGACAGCCTCGTCGGGCAGTTCCTCCTGCTCGACCAGGATGGTCTCGCCGTTCTTGGAGACCTCGACGCTCGCGATGACCGCCCAGTCGTCCTGGTGCGTCTTCGGGTCCGGCTTGCCGACGACGTAGCCCTCGCCGCAGACGGTGAAGTTCACGCCGAGCAGGCGCATCATCTCGGCCTGACCCTCGGGGCCGCCGAACAGCGATGCCTCGGCGTCGAGCGCCTCCTGGTTCGTCGTCGGCTTGCCCTTGTAGCGGACGACGATCTTCACCTTCGACATCTGGTTGCCGACCCACGAGCACGCGAAGCGGAACTCCGGCACGGTGTCGTAGAAGTCCCAGAGGTCGTTCTGATACTCGATCGACCGGGTGCGCCGGCCAGCCTTGTTGATCGACTGGGCGCCGGGCCCATTTTCGTAGACCTTGGCGGCCGCGGTGAGCGACGGGGACGCCTTGCGGGCCTTCACCACCTCACTGCGGAAGGTCGGTCCACCGGTCCTCGGCATCTGCTACCCCTTCACGGCGCGGTCGAGATGGGCCTCCGGCCCCCTGGTCAGGATCATAGCGCTCAGATTCTCAGTCAGCGGGACCCGACGCGATCTCGTCGTACACGTCCCACATCGGATCGAGCCAGTCGCTCGACCCAGGGTGGGACGGTCGGCGCAGCGTCGGCGCGAGGATGAGCAGGATCGCCGCGATGCTGATCGCGGTGAGCATGAATGCGCGCCTCATCTCGCCACCCCCGAGTTGCCGGCGGGCCCCTTCGGCCCCACGGTCGGCGGCTTCATCGCCGGCATGATCGGCACGCCGCGCACGTCACGCGGGATGTCGCGGTCGTCGCGCCGCCACAGGATGTAGTTCCGGGCGTACACAGCGGCGTAGACGGCGGCGCTCAGGATGAAGCCGTACTGCACGGTGACGAGCGCGTACACGACCCAGAGACCCTGCGCGCCGAGGCCGATCAGCCAGCCGACCTTCCGCTTCGAGCCCGCCAGCAGCAGTCCGAGGATGCCGACCGCGGCCAGCAGGATGGACCACCAGAGCGGGGTCACTCGTCCTCCTCCTTGGCTGCAGCGCGCTCGGGCTCGTCGTAAGCCACGATGATCGACGCGACGTAGGAGAGCGCCAGCCAGCCCCAGAAGATCCACCAGGCCCAGAGGATCCACGGCACCAGCAGGCCGAGCAGGAACCACCCGATGACGATGACCATCACCCATGGCGTGAAGCACCAGAAGCAGAAGAACAGGATGCCCCAGTCCTCGTGGTTGTGGCGGATCACCCAGTCGGACCACTTCTGGCGCACCCACGCGGACGGCGGGTACGAGTCGTGCGTCACGACGCGCGCGAGTCGGCCGGCACCCAGCACCGCCACCGCGATCGCGAGCACCCACCACCACACGCCCACGGCTTCGATCAGTTCGTTCATCGGACCCCCCTCTTGGCTTGCTTCCTGGAGAACAGGGACCCCGGCCCCTGGTACGGCTTCGGGCCGATCGAGCCGGCACGCGTCGGGTCACCCATCTGCATCGGGCCCCCACCCTTCGTCAGCGCCGACACGATCCACACCCAGGCGTCGAGCCGGTTCGGCGACTTCCCCTCACCGGGGATCCACGACACCATCTCAGACTCGAGTTTCGCCAGGCGGCCGCCGCGCCGGTGACGCGCCTTGTGCTGCTCGTACTTAGCCGCCACCGGTTCCGCGCGCACGCGCTTCGACTCGGTCGCCTTCGCCTCGATGATGCGGCCCTCGAAGCCCTCGGCCTTGAGGACGGTGCGCACCATGTCGCCGCCGTAGTTGCGCTCCACGACGATGGCGTCGGCGCTGTACTTCTCGTAGGCGTTGATGGTCGCCCGCGCCCAGCCTGCCGGGGAGAACTTGCCGGTGAAGTCGTCGATGGCGTGCAGGATCTCGCCGCGCTTGCCGCCGACGATGATGCCGGTCTCGTCCGAGCGCTTGTTGTTCGAGCCTGCCGGGTCGACGCCGACCAGCACCCGGTCCAGCGCGACGTCCTCGAGGTCGAAGTAGAAGTCCTCCTCGGAGAACTGCTCGCTGGACCACAGCGCGCCCTCGCGGTCGTCGATGATCTCGCCGTAGATCTCCTGGCGACCGAGGTAGGTGCCCTCGTACTTGTCGAGGATCTGCTGGAAGTAGATGGGGGGCAGGTTCGCCCGGTTGTCGTAGGTCGAGCCCGCGACCACGCGTGTCGTCGGCGAGGCGACCAGGCCCTTGATGAACGGGCTCGGCAGCGGCGTCGTCGTGGCCAGCACGTGGGGACGGACGCCCGCGCGCAGCGCGAACATCATCATGTCCCAGACCGCCTGCGGATCCGACCAGAACGCGGGCTCGTCACCCCAGACAAAGCCGAGGTTCGAGCCACGGATGCGCTCCGGTTCCTCGGCCGTGAACAGCGTCGCGACGGCGCCGTTCTTGAACGTGAAGCGCTGCTTCGACGGCTCGTACATCCCGGGCATGTACTCGCCGCGCGCCTCGCACGCCTTGATGAGGCCCGACTTGCCCTCGATCATGACGTTGCGGAGCGTGGGGCCGGTCGGCCCGATGAGGCCGATCTCGGCGATCTTCTTCGAGACCGTGCAGGTGTACTCGGACCCCGTCTTCGACTTCCCCGAGCCTCGGCCGGCCAGCAGCAGCCACACGATCCAGTCGGTGCCGAGCGGCGGGTACTGCGAGCCGCGGTGGTCCTCGCGCTTCGAGCCGCGGGCGTGGTGGTAGTCGATCGTGCCGTGCGGCATGCCGTCGCACTCGCGGTCGCCGCAGTACCAGACGTGCTTCTTCGTGTTGAAGCGCAGATCGAGCCGCTTGGCGAGTTCCTTCCGGGCTGGCGGTGCCAGTCGGCGCACGTACGCCTGCAGTTCGGCCGGATCCTCGGGGATCGCGCCGTGCTTCGCGACGAAATCACGCATGTCACTCACGCTGCGGTGCCTCCTTGACCAGTGCGGCGATCTCCCACGGCCCGAACAGCGCGCCGTCGACGTCCTCGACCGGGAATCCGGTGTCGCGGGTCACGCGAGGGTCGCGCGTGAGCGCGTCAGAGAGCGGCAGGCCCAGGTCGAAGCACGCAAAGGCGTACGCGGCGCGCCGGATGTACGCCGGGAGGCTCAGTCGGCGCGCTTTGGCCGCCTCGATGACGATTCCGGCGGCCGAGCGGCGCATGTCGACCGTCGCGACGATGGTGTTGGGCGGATCTCCACCGGATTTCGTCGGTAGGGCCGCGATCCGAGCCTTGATGGCGGCGTTCGGGTCGATCTGGCGGGGCTTACGCGTCGGCATCGGGGTCTTCCTCCCCGGTCGGCGGCTCCGGGATGACCTCGAGTTCGAGTACGTCGGCCTCGACCACGTCCTCGAAGCCCGCGGCGGCCGCGATGCGGTCCACGAGCATCTCCATCGCCTCGACGTCGGGCGTGATCTCCACCTTCGTCGGCGATTTGGCACCCACGATGGTCGCCCAGTTCATCAGGTCGACGCCGGCGGCGGTGTGCCAGGACAGTTGGCGGTCGTTGACGACCTTCGTCTCGACGCCATCCTCGTTCGTGACGACCAGGAACGACGCGGCGGCCATCTGCGTGGACAGTTTCAGCCGCGCTTCGGCGCGCGCGGCCGCGATCAGGCGCAGCGTCTCGTACTCGTCCATCGAGTGGGTGAGCGCGAGCACGCGCTCGACCTCCCGCTTCGCCGCGCGGGCGTCCGGGTACTCCAGGATCTCGGCGATCTCCTGGTACGTGTAGTTGTCGACCTTGAGGTTGGCGGCCGCGCGCGCCCGGTCGGAGATACCGGCGCGCTCGCGCCCGGGGACGAGGTCGAGTTCGCGCTTCGGCGGCTCCGGGATCTTCTCGTCCTTCGGTCCGTCTTCGTCCTCGTCCCAGGGGTGGGTGCCCATCCGGTTGCGGCCCTTCTTGTTGCCCTTGATCGCGTTGCGGAGACCCTGCCGCCCGGCCTCCGTGGTCGGTGAGAACGCCCCGAGGTCCAGGACCAGCGGGTCGCGGGGCTCGTCGCGCTCTGTCACTTCCGTCGATTCTTCTCTGCGACGGCGGCGCGGACGTAATCGGAGCGGCTCATCGCGCCGCGCTTGGCGTCCATGGCCTTGGTCGCCTTGCTGGTGAAGCGCACGCACACGGTCGCGTCGCGCGCCTCATCCTCTACCGGCTTCGCTCCCCTAGGCATGCGAGCAATGTATCACGGTGGTCAGTGCCGCCGTGCGTCGCGGCGGCCGCGCTTGCCGTACACGCGGTGCGGGTAGTAGCCGTTGAGTGCGCGCCAGCATGCGCCGACGAGCCAGATGAAGCCCCACGCGCACGCGATGCTGAACGCGATCGCCACGATTCCGAGGACCCACATCAGGCCGATGACGACAGCACCGAGTAGCCAGTCCATGATCTGCCCTACTGTCCCAGCCTGGGACGGATGGTGATGACCGGCGCGATCCGCACGAAGCGGTCGTTCCCGTCACCTTCGCTGTAGACGTCGACGGCGACCAGCCTGCCGTCCAGGACCCACACTGCCAGCCACTCGTCCGCGTGCAGGTCAGCACGCCACGCAGACCCGTCGTCCTCGCGCGCGATCTCGAACGTCAGCGTCGGGCCCGACCTGCCGCGATGGTTGGATGCCTCCGCGTGGTAGTTCGCGTGCGTGACGTCGGCGCCGATCTCGTCGACCAGGACGCCCAGCGCCGCGGCGACGCCGTTCGCCGACGAGTGCCGGCCGTCCCACTGGATCACGTTGATGGTCGGCTGCACCGCGCGCAGCATCGGCAGTTCAGCGATCTCGTTCAACGGGGCACCCACTCTCCACCCAGGCGTCGTACGAGCCCTGCGACGGGAACCGGAAGATGTGCGCGTCCGGCACGTTGGTGTCCAGCCGTATCTCGGTGCGCTGCTCGGCGACGTAGCGCGGATCCTCGTACCGGTCCATCTGGTCGAGACTGATGATCAGGTCGTGCTCGATCACCGCGATACCGGGGCGACGCGGATCGGCCAGTGCCTCCATGAGGACCATCTCGAGCCGCTCGTTCTCAGCCTTCGCGATCGCATTCACGATGTCCACGATCGACTGACTCGGCGCGAGCCAGAGGGTCGACTGCGTGGGCAGCGGTGCGGGCTCGAACTTCGCTGGCTGTGGATCCCAGGCGTGCGGATCAGGTGTCGATGTCATCCTCGGGCTCCTTTCTGTGGGCGTCGCGCTGATGGGTGGCGAGGATCTGTCGGCGGCGTTCCGTCGGCGTGGAGCGGGGGACCATCCGGGACCAGCCGCAGGGGCAGGAGAGGATCCAGACCTTGTCGCTCACAGCGGAAGCACCGCCTTGAGGATGGTGCCGACGGCGACGCCGACCAGGGCCGCCAGACCCCAGCCGAGCATCGCCAGCCGCATCGAGACGCGCTCGCTCTTGCCGCTCATCCGATCAGCCTCTTGATCGCACGGCGCAGGCGGCGGTTCTTCCGCTCGAGTTCGCGCTCGCGGCCGCGCGCGCGCGTCAGATCCTCGCGCAGTTGCTCCACCTCGCGGACGAGGTCTTTCTTCTTCCACTGGGCCAGCGGCTTCGGCGTCGTGAACGAGATGCCGCCGCGCTGTACAGCCACGTCGGGCAGGAGCAGCGGGAAGATGGCGTCGCTCGGCGAGCACCACCCGCCCCCAGCGATGAGCGGAAGGGGCTCGTCCGGCACGGTCGGGTCGTCGACGAGGTTCGTGTCGATCGCGGGCTCGTCGTTGTCGTGGTCGATCATCTGATTTCTCCCGTGTCTTTGTCGACGCCGCGCTGCCAGATCGGCTCGGGCCACTTGTCGGCCTCGGCGTTCCATGAGTCGAAGTCCCCCGACCAGGACAGCCAGGGGTTGATGTGATGCACGCCCGGGCGCTCGGTGTGCAGCAGGTGCCGATCGCGCAGCACCTTCGTGATCTTGGAGACGTTCGCGGCGTGGATGCCGGTCTTGTGCGCCACCTCCGCCAGCGAGACGCGGGCCTCGTTGCCGCCCTTCTCGGGCACGTGCTTGACGATCATCCACAGCACGCGACTCTCCAGGCCGGACAGTTCGAGCCGAGTGAGCACGCCGATGTCGACGAGGCTCACGTGGTCCCTCCATCCCTTCTTGCGCTTGCGCCGCCTCGGGACGTCCATGAGGACGCGCTGCCCCGTCTCCTCGACGACGCCCCGGAAGCGGGCAAGCGATGTGACATTGTCTTCGCCGCCGCTCACGCCTCGTCGCCGGCGCTCTGCCGACCGGGCTTGGCGAACTCCTCGAGCGTCGAGCGTCCCCGGGCCTGCTCCACCTTGTCCTCCATCACGCCGACGGCATCCTGGTTCGCGAGCAGGGCCATCTCGGTGGCGCTGAGCATCTCGAACGCCTGGTACTCGACCTTCCAGCCGTCGCCCCACGGGCTGATGGTGAGCGAGTCGGCGACCACCTTCTGGCCGTCGAGGTTCAGCATCTCCATCAGCCGCGTCGCGCGGTCACGGTTCACAGGCATGGTCAGTTCCCTCCGATGAAGTGCTGGTTGATGAGACCGCGGGGCGAGAAGGTCGCGAGCGTGGCGTGCACCTGCGCGGCCGCGAGCGTCTGGCCATGCACGAAGAGGTTGATCCGCAACTGCTCCACCTCGGCGGGGTCGTCGAAGGGGATGACCACCCCGCCCATCTTGTCGGCCTCGGCGCGGGCGTGATTCATCAGGCGCTCGGCCTCGGCGTAGTGCTCGGCCGGCTTCATGGTCCTTGTCGCCGCAGGCGACTCGATACTGGTGCCATCGGCGCCGAGCGGTCGCTGCCGGTCGATCTCGTCGATGATGCGCTGCACGCGGTCGATGTCGGTCTGCTGCCCGTAGCCGTTGAGGCCGAGAGCACCCTGCGCCAGGCACAGCGTCTCGCGCAGCATCTTGAGGGTGTCGCGCTCGTCGTCGAGGTGCAACGTGGTCATCAGCGGTCTCCCTGGATGGCGATGGCTTCGGCTCCCTCGGGCAGCACGAGGATGCCGTGCGGGAACAGGTCGCGGATCTGACTGAGCGCGTCGGCGACGACCTTCACGTCCCCGGCCGGCACCTTGACGAAGTGCGGCATCGCGCTCGCTTCGCTCTGGTCGGAGTGCTGCGTGACGAGCAGGAGGTCGTCGGCGATTTCCCTGTTGCCGGGGGTGCCGGTGCTCGCAAGGAGTTCGGCGTACTCGCGGACACGCTGGCGCGCGTTGATGCGCTCGAGCCGGGTGGTGACGGTCATCAGCGGGGGTTCCCTTCGTGCTGGCAGGACGCGGTGTGCTCGCGCATCTGCTCGTGGAGGTCCCCGCCCCGGCCGAAGATGACCACGCCGCAGGCGTGTCGCGCCGTGTACGGGTGATCGGAGACGAAGTGGAGGTCGTCGATGCTGGGAAGGGGAATGACTTCTGTCATACGCTGGAGACTACCAGAGAAGTGCTGTAACGGGTTATAACTAGTGCGGTAACAGGTTGCTGACTGGTCCTGTAACCGGTGATAAGTCGAATATCTTTGACATTGCCCTGGTCAGGGCCCTATTCACCCCCCAGATGGGCATATCTCTCTCTGTCTGTCCTGTCCCCCTTCACTTCACCCCGCTGGGCGGTGAGATGAGGGAGGATGGACCCTTTTTCTGTATTACAGAGGAGCCCTTACCACTGTCATACACATAACCCCCCACCCCGCGCCCGGGTGGTGGCACGGATACCGTACCCGGGGGCGTCCCGCCTGCCGAACGACCCGGGTAGGGGTCCCTCAACAGGCGGGACTGAGCACGTCCCAGGGTGGGACGCTGGGCGTTACTTGCCCGCCTTGACCGTGGAGCGCTTGCGCGCGGGACGGCTGACGGCCTCCGGTGCGACCTCGTCGTCACCCTCCGCCGCGTGTGCGTCGGCGCTCTGCTCCGCCCGCTCTGCCAGCGTGGCGATCAGTGCGGCGATGTCGGCGTCCGCGTAGAACCCCTTGACGGCGGTCCGCTTGACGGCTTCCGTGAGAAGCGACGTCAGCGTGTACGCGCCGAGTTCGCGGCTGACGTCGGCGTCGGTGCGGCTGGCCTTGACGGGCGTCACGTCGGCGTCGGTGTCCTCGCCGGTGCTCCGCTTCCCACCGTCGGCGGCCTCCCCGCCGACCTCACGCGCGGGCTTGCTGGTCAGCGCCTTGTGCTCTGCCGCGTTGAGTTCGCGACGCACGGCGTCGACGGCGGTGAATGCCGTGTCGCCGTCGACGGCCTTGCGTCCGAGTTCCGCCGCGCGTGCCACGTCGGACGCCTTGCCAGTCTGGGCGATCCGGTAGAGCGCCATCAGGATGGCGTCGGCGGAATCGCCGGTGTCCGGCCACTCGCCGCCGATGGCGTCGGCGACGTATCCCAGGCGCTCGATGGTTCCCTTGCCCGTGGGGAGGGTGCCCTGCCCCTGAACGCTCAGCACGGCGACGATTCCCCGGATGCTCAGGCCATCCGTGCGGAGGGTGCCGACGGTTGCGGCCGCCTTGCGAATGCGCGTCGGGGACGGCTCCAGAGCGGCGAGCGCCGAGTAGGCGGATGCCACGTGGCGACGCTGGCCAGCGGTCAGCGCGTCGAAAGCGGCGGAGGTAGTGGTGACGATTGCCTTGCCCATGATGTCGATCCTTTTCAGTCGGTGCCCGGCGGCCTTTCCGCCGAACTAGGTAACAGTCTTACGTATGCCTAGGCGTGTGTCAAGTCCGTCCGTCCCGCGCGTGTCGGACTGTCCCACGGTGGGACGGTACCTAGTGAGGCTAGGTAGGTAGCCGGCGTCCCGCGTGTGCGTCGCGCGCGTATCGCGCGGTTAGTAGGCAGGATCCGCAGCCCACGGCCAGCCGCGCGCGAGGGCTGCGGCACCCAATCAACGAGCCGTGTCCCAGCATGGGACGACCCTTGACCCTCGAACATAACTACGTTAGACTACTGCGTAGTTCATCACTGGATCGAAGGGATCCCCGAATGTCCGCTGCACGCCGCTCCACCTTCCAGCCGTCCCAGCATGGGACGGACCGTCCCCGCTGGGACTGGCCGCTCATCGCCGTATGCATCGCCGTGTTCGCCCTGATCCTCGGCGGGATGCTGATCCTCGGTGCTATCGCCCGGTCGACGGATGCCGACCTCAAAGCGCCCGCGCCCGGCATCACGGCCTGTCCCACTGAGGACAGCGACAACTGTTACTGGGATGCCGACACCATGGGCAACGGCATCGGGCAAGACTCGATCGTCCTGACCGACGGCGTCGCCGACGTCACCGCACCTCGGGAGGGTGAATAGACCACGTCGGACCGCGTCCCAGCATGGGACAGGACCCGCTGGGACAGGCTGCAGGCGTCAGCGCTCTGCCTCGCCGTCGCCACGCTCACCGGCAGCCCCGCCTGGGTGCTGCTGCTCATCATCGCCGGTGCGGAATGACCGCCACGGCCAGCCGTCGAGAGGGAAGCATGTCCATCAACGAAGATCGTCCCACCCTGGGACGCATCGCCGAGGCCGAGGATCGCACCGACTGGGTGACCGTCGCCAGTTGGCAGCGCACCGAGCCGACGGTGAACCGCGCGTCATCGGTCATCGCCTGCCCGGTGTGCTCGACGCCCGCCGGCGAGGACTGCCCCGGCATGGTCAACCACATCGGCCGCGGACTCGCAGCCGCCATCGAGAGGACACACTGATGGCTGTCAACGAAGATCGTCCCACCCTGGGACAAGCGCTCGCCGAGGCGTATCGGCAGCGACTCAGCGCCACGCTGGAGATGCGACGCGCTGCGACGAGACTCCTCGACGGGGTGATCACGCCCACGGAGTACGCCGTGCTGGAAGATGCCGCGTCGCACTGGCAGGAGCGCATCGAGCGGCTCGTCGCCAGCAACGCCCGGCACCTGCTGGAGTGGGCGCACCTGCGCGACGAGTGCCCGATCTGCACCGGAGAGGTGACGCTGTGAGCGCTGTCAATGAAGATCGCTGCTCGATCGACGACTCGGCGCCGGCCATGGTGCACGTCGGCATGGGCTACGTGTCGGCGGAGACCTACGCCCGCGGTGTCGCACGTCTCGAGGTCGAGCGTGCCGAGGAGCGCGAGCGACGGGACCGTCTGCACCGCAAGGCCGTGGCGAAGCGGCACAAGGCGAAGCGCGGCGGTCGACGCTGAGCACCACGGCCAGGGCGTAACTGTCCCGGTCCGTCAACGAACATATGAGCACGGGCGATTACGTAGTTGACTCTCGGCTCAGACCTACGTTACAGTTCTACCTAGTTCGGACAGCGAGAGGCGCTGTCAACAAACCGTCCCAGCCTGGGACAGAGAGGGGTCCAGCCATGGACGAGACGCTCATCGGCACACTGCCGAGCAAGCCCATGACCAACCAGCAGCGGCGAGTGCACAAGAACCTCGCCCGCGCCGAGAAGAACCTCATCGCGGTGCTCGATCTCGGCGCTCCCGTCGAGCGTGTCGAGCACGCCGAGGCGCAGTGCCGTCGGTGGCACCAGGCGTGGAAGCAGGCGTGCCGTGGCTGACCTCTCTCCCGACGTCGAGTTCCAGCCCGGCGACGCGGTCGTGCTGACCGGCGAGTCATGGCCGGCGGCCGACGACCTGTCCGAGACCGACGTGCCGCGCCGTGGCGACGTCGTCGTCATCCAGCAGGACCACTGGACCGCGTTCCCCGGCTATGCGATCGGCTCGTTCATCGGGTCCGACGGATACCGATGGGCGGTCTGGCCCGAGGCTGGCCACTCGTTCTCCGCCACCATCATCCACCGTCCCAGCCTGGGACAGAAAGGCAGGGCATCATGACCCGCACCATCACCGCCGACGAGTTCGTCGGCGCCGTCCGCGAGGTGCTCGCCGAACGGGGACCCGAGTACGTGTACCCGGTGAACAAGTCGTTCGCCGACTCGCAGTGCTCGTACTCCCGCGACGGCGGCACCACCGGCTCCTGCCTGTACGGCGTGGTCCTCATCGAGAAGTTCGGGCTGCCGTACATGGCCGAGTGGGAGGGCATGCCCATCCACCAGATCCTGCGCAACGGGCACTTCGCCCAGGCTCGGTTCGTCCTCGGCAACGAGCACATCATGGCAGCCACGTGGTCGCAGTCGTACCAGGACGACGAGATGCCGTACGGCCAGGTCGGCGAGAAGTTCGAGGCGATCCTCGACGGGGGTGACCCGCTCGCATGAGCCCTCTCGAGATCCGCTGCCCCGCATGCAACGCCGGCCCCGGCCAGAAGTGCAGCGCCCCGACCGACACCGGCCGACGCGACGTCGAGTGGGTGCACCACGCGCGGGAAGACGCTGCGTCCCAGGGTGGGACGGAAGCGCCCGTCGTCATCCCGGCCCTGCCCACGTCCGTCCGCAACGACTCGCTCAACGAGCCGATCGTCGGGCTGCAGCCGCACGACCCGGTGTGGTCGACCGATGCACTGCGTGCCGAGTTCGAGGTGCTCACGTTCCTCGCCCCGTTCGTCGAGGTGCGTCGCCGCAGTGACGGCGCGCTCGGCAGCATGCAGTTCCAGCCGTCGCCCCGCTACTACTTCGCATTCGTCTCGGAAGGCTGAGCCATGCCCACCAGCAAGGAAGAACTCACGCTGCACCCGTCCGCCCACGGCTACCTCGACGGGTTCCTCGGCCTCGACGTGCAGTCCAACGACGACGACTACCTCGCCGGCTACGAGCGCGGCGTCGGCTCCGCCGCACGGGGAGGTGAGTGAGATGTCCCAGCCTGGGACAGATCTCACCGGCCGCAAGGTGCGGCTGATCGGCAAGTCGTGGGACAACCTGGACGCCTACCCGAACCGCGGCGCGATCCGCACCATCGACCGGTGGTCTGACACCGACGAGAAGTGGTGGGCAGAGGATGCCTGCTCCATCCTTGAGGCGGACGGCAGCGATGCGTACTACGGGTACGAGGTCGAGTTGCTGCCGCCGCGGGAGCGGGTGCTGGTCTACGTCTTCGCCGACAGCGACCAGGCAGCGCTCGACTGGGTTGTGCCCGACCGGGACCCAGGCTCCGAGTCGTTCCTCCGCGGCCGCTTCAACACCGACCGATACGACGGCAACCACGAGCGGGGTGTGTTCGCCCGACTCCATGTCGCTGGCTACGCACCCGATGATGCAGGCCGCCGTCGAGTGGACGACCTCGTCACCCAGTTGGGTGACGAGATCCTTGCCGGCCGACTCGGCAAGATCATCGATCGTTACTGAGCAGATCGCTCAACGAACCGTCCCATCCTGGGACAGATTGGAGCCCGACCATGGGCAAGTTCAATAGCCCGCACGACGAGTACCTCTGGGAGGGCTCGGTCGTCAGCGGCGTGGTCACCGGCGACGGCGAGAGCGATGGCCCGCTCGGCTGGTTCGCTGCCGTCACGCTGCGACCCGGCGACTCGGCCGAAGAGGCGGCCGCGGCCGCGCACTACGGCACCATCTTCCTCATCCTGCACGAGGGGAACGAGGGCTTCGTCACCGTGCTGCCGTTCGACACCGAGTTCGCACGGGACCGACGCATCGTCGAGTTGCAGCAGGCGCTCGCGCTCATCGACGCCGGGATCTCCGACGTCGAGATCGTGCAGGCGATCACCGGCTACCGCCGGGCGCTGGCGTGGGATGCCGGCCATGACGACAAGGGTCTGTCGTGGACCGACGAGGCGCAGCGCCGGACCGCCGACGAGGTGACCGACTTCATGACCGAGAACGCCACCGACGTGCACACCTACATGCAGGTGGTCGGCGTCGGATGGGAGCAGGTGGGTGCGGACTTCGCGTTCTCCCGGCTGGAGTCCGAGGCATCCCGGCAGGGCGGGTTCGAGAAGAACGCCTATGGCGAGACGGTCGACGACCTGCTCGCCGCCGCCCGGCGCTACCCGAAGGTGGCGGTCAACATCACCACGAAGAACGAGATGGAGGTGCTGGACGCATGAGCAATCGCTACGAATGGCTGAGCGCGCGGTACACCGTGGTCACCGGCCACGCCCACCCGGGCGAGATCGAGAACGACGGCAACGAGAACGGCGCGGCCGCCATCCTCATCACATCCGAGGACGGCGACGGCCTGGTGATCGAGGGTCGCCCGGAAGATCTCGTCGACGTGGCGCGCCGCATCCTCGCCGTCGCCGAAGAGATCGTCGTCGATACCATGCGTGACCCCGCGCTCCGCTCGCTGTACGGCATCACCGCGCCCGGCCCGCTGGCCGAGCGACTGGTCGAGATCGACCCGGGCGCCGTCCTGTCCCAGCCTGGGACAGAGGGCGGATCGTGAGCGCCGACACCACCGTGCGGATGCGGTGGCGCAAGGTGATCGAGGTCACCTTCGAGGCGGAGGTGGCGGCGCTCGATGCCGCCGCCGCCGAGGATGACGCTGACGTGCTGGCCGCGTACGAGGACGACAACATGGCGGCCGAGTACGCGGTCACCGATCGGGAGGTGGTCACCGATGCCCCGTGAGGCAGGCGGCTGGCTCAAGGAGGATGCGCTCAAAACCGCCGGCATCGGCGAGGCGTGGGCGAAGGAGGTCGGCAGCAAGCAGCACGAGGTGACGCTGCGGCACGACCCGAGGCAGGGTGGCTACGTCACGCAGCACGTGATCCTCGACTTCGACACCACGTTCCGCGAGGTGCACGCCTGGCAGATGGGCAGCGACCTGCACGCTGCCCGGCGCCAGTTCCGCACCATCGTGCAAGGGCTCGGAGGGAAGGCGTGATCCGCCCCAGCCTCGTCTTCGGCTTCGTGTATGTCGTCCTGCTGTTCGCATACCTGCTGCTGTTCGAGCCGCAGATGTTCGATCGGTTCTGGTTCGCACTCGCGCGGACTTTCATCTTCGCTCTGATCGCCATCATCGTCGCTGCTTTTTACGACGCCATCAGGGGGAAGAGGGATTGACCCTCGGCTCCACCTAGGTTATAGTATTACCTAGTTCGCAAGACCCGGAGCATCCGCTCCACCGACACCGTCCCACCCTGGGACACCACGAAGGAGAACGCAATGTCCGCTGAGACACTCGAATGGCTGAACCTCAACTCGCTCATCGGCTTCACCGCCGAGCGCGGCAAGGCATGGCACTACCTGGAGGGGTACGACAACCACTTCGAGGGCGCCATCCCCGTCGACCGGGTCGAGTCGCTGCTCAACATCCCGCTCGTCGAGGGCCCGGTCACCACGCACATCGAACTCGGTGGCGAGACGATCTGGATCCGTGACGAGAACCGCAAGGCCATCGTCCGCACCGACACGCAGACCATCCTCGGCCTGTTCAAGAGCGGCTACCAGATCCACCAGTACGACGAGTGGCTGCGTCAGAACCTCGACCTCATCCTCGATGGCGGGCTGCAGTTCGGCTCGGCCATCCTCCTGCGTGGCGGTGCCGTCGCCGCGGTGCAGGTGGAACTGCCCGAGACCCGGGTCGCCGACGGCGGCAAGGGTGCCGAGCCGGTGAAGCACCGCCCGCACGTGACGGCGGCGACGTCGAGCGACGGCTCGATGGCCTCGACCTACATGCGAGGCACCCGGATCTGGGTGTGCGACAACACCCTGACCTACGCCCTCGGCGAGAAGGACGCACTCAAGGTGAAGGTGCGTCACTCGTCAAACTCGCTGGCCCGTGTCGGCGAGGTGCGCCGCTCGCTCGCCCTTGAGGTGGAGTCGGCCGGCGACGAGTTCGATGCGCTGGTTCGCGAACTCACCGAGCGCTACGTCACCGACCAGAAGTTCGGCGAGGTGGTCAAGGCGTACACCGGCGTGGACAAGGCGCCCGAGGGGCGGTCGAAGACCATCGCCACGAACAAGCAGGACGCCCTGCTCACGCTGTGGAAGGACGACGAGCGCGTCGCTCCGTGGAGGAACACCGCGTGGGGCGTGCTCGCCGCGTTCAACACGGCGGACCACCACATCTTCTCGCAGAAGGGCAACGTCGCGAAGCGTGCCGAGCGCAACGCGCTGCGGGAACTGTCCGGCGACCGCGAGCAGTACGACGGCAACGTGCTCCGCATGCTCGAGACCGTCTGACCACACCATGACCGGGTGGGGCGGGGATGCATACGTGCCCCGCTCCACCCACTGACCGTCCCAGCCTGGGACAGATGAAGGGACACCCGCTGATGCTGTTCATGAACGACTACGACATCCAGATGGCAGGCCGCGTGGCTCAGCGCGAGGAGTGGAAGGTGATGGCGGAAGCCGTCGCGATCCTCGATCGCCTCCGCGACTGGACCGATCAGAACTCGGATGGCTGGGCGTACTGGCCGCTGCCGTGCCGCGCCGCTCGCCAGTTGCAGGAGCGCATTCAGGACCAGGAGAAGAAGGCGCGTACCTCGTACCCTGCCGAGCAGTACGACATGACGTACAACGAGCGCGACGCTGCGCTGCGTCCGATCAAGGCGTTCCTCACTCGGCAGCGTGTGAGCGAGAGCGACCGCCGCTGGATCCTGGAAGGGGTTCAGTGATGCCGGGCCACAAGATCATGAGCGCGCAGACGTACCAGGCGCTCACCATGATGGACGGCGTCGTCACCTCGGCGGGGCCGTTCGTCTTTGTGAGCGACGGGGCGATCGGGGTGTTCCCGCGGTTCGTCGCACCGAACGGGACCATGATCTTCCTGCACGCCGTCGCCGCCGCTCACCCGCAGTACGAGAACGAAGGGACGTTCTGATCATGACGCCGCTCACCCGCAGAGCCACCACCACCTACCGCAAGGCGTCGCCCCAGCAGATCGACGCCGGCCACCGCTGGTACGAGGAGGCGCACCTGGTCGCCGCGTCCCAGGCTGGGACATACGACGTCACCATCGAGGTCGCCGCCGGCGTGCTATCGGCGCTCTCGCCCCGCATGGGGTGGGGCCCGAACGTGATGGTCGCCGAGCGCCTGCTCGCCAGTGGCGGCACGCTCAGCCGGGGTGCGCTGACCCGCTCGCTGGACCAGGCCCGTGCGATCTACGCCGGGGAGGATCCTGACCGGGTGCTGCGCGGCCTCAAGACCAACGCGTTCTACCACGCCATCATCACCGGCGGGGAGACCGGGACGCCGGTGATCGACCGCCACGCCTGGGACATGCTGACCGGTCAGCGTCAGGCGCCGCCGCCCACGAACCGGCAGTACCGGATCGCCGCGGCCACCATGACCCGGGCCGCCGAGATCCTCGGCGTGCCGGTGCATGCTGCTCAAGCAACGACGTGGCTCGTGCACCGCCGTCGCTTCTGGAACGAGGGCGCGTTCGACCTGGCCGCCCGCAAGCCCATGCTCGAGGGGGCGGCGACGTGGTGAGCCACATCGATGCCCTGCTCAACGTGACGGGGTACCTCGAGAACTGGGAGAAGGCGTACGAGGAGAGGCTCGCCGAGTCCGACACCTTCCATGTCGCCCTCACCCTCGCCGATGCTAAGGCGCTGGCCGACCTGCTGGCCGCGGCAGACCGGCCCGACCTCGCCGTCGCTCTCATCGAGCGATGGGCAGCGAACGACCCGGGCGCTGCGGCCGACGCGCCGTGGGTCTGGCGCTCATACATCGCCGACTACCGACAGATGGGACCGACGTGACCGTGCGCTTCGTCGACACCGACCCGCGTCCGCTGCGCCGGTTCGTCGTCACGTACACGTCGATGGTCATCGAGGCCACCGACGAGGAAGCAGCAATCGAGAGAGCCGGCGACTTCAAGGGCGGCGGCAACTGGGAAGCAGAGGAGATCCAGTTCTGATGGCAACCACATACAAGGCGGGGCATCGACCCCGCGTCCGAGTCGAGGGTCTGGCCACCGGCCGCGACACCGCCGTGCTCTGCTCGATCAACAGCAAGACCGCCTACTTCCGCTGCCGCTTCGTCGTCGGCGAGATGGCGTGCGAGGTGGAGAAGGTCGAGATCATTCGTCACGCCGACGGCACGCCGGTCCTCGAGACAGAGCAGTGGCCGCCGCTCACCCCATACGACACGGGCGAGCGTCTCGAACCCAGCGTGTGGGTGACGCCCGACCGACGCCGTCCGGAGGAGCACGAGCCGGACCGCTACGGCCGCGTCGACTTCAACAACGACGAGAACGCCACCGACGTCACCGTCTGGGTGGAGCGCGGCGAGAGCGGCGGAACCGTCATCAACATCGACGGCCACTCGGAGATCGAGCGAGTCGTGGTCAACGCGATGGACAATTCGGTCGCGCCGATCGTCGACCTCGGTGAGGACGAGTCTGCCGTCGAGTTCCGGGGGCAGACGCCGCGCGGCTTCGGCTACTCCGAGTTCCGGGACCGACAGGGGGTCGTGCTCGAGGTGCAGGAGTCCAGCATCGCGACCGAGCGCATGCTCTGGGTCGGCGCCAACGACAGCCGCGCGCACCTCACCGAGGATCAGGTGCACGTGATGCGTGACCTGCTCACCTACTGGCTGAACGGGATGTCCCAGCCTGGGACAGAGGGCGGTGAGTGATGGCGAAGTTCATCATCCAGAAGCGGGCCAATGCACACGAGATCTGGTACACCCCGGACGGCTTCGACCGAGAGGCGAAGGCGGGCCCACTCACCTCCGACAGTGTGGCGGAACTGCGAGAGACACTCGCCGCCATCGCCGACGCGGAGACGCTCGACTGGTGGCACCACTACCGGATCATCACCAACCAGGGAAGGCCGGTCGAGCGCTACAAGGTGCGGCCCGGCCAGATGAAGAAGACGAGATCGAGGTACTGAGCATGAAGACGAACAGTGAGCGGCTGCACGCCGCATTCAAGCAGGCCGACGACGGGCACTGGGTCAACCTCACCGAGTACGACCTGGGCCTCGATGGATCCTGGGAGCGCGAGGTGATCGACGGTGCGATCGACACTCACCTCGCCCCGCTCTCGTCCGTCATCAAGCAGCGCCCGGCGACGGCCATGTACCTGCGGACGGCGTGGGCCGAGGGCACCACGGACGACGGCCGCGAGTTCGAGATCTCGTCTTCCGGCGTCACGCTCATCCTGAGCATCGGCCCGTTCGGTGACACCCGCGAGGTGTACACCATCGACGTCCGGGATCTGGCGCCGGCGTGGCTGCGCACGGTGGGCGCGGGATCGTGACCGTGCCCCGCGTCCCGGAGGACGCGCTCATCGCACAGATGGCAGCGACCGAGATCGCACTGCGCGACGCCGTCTTCCCCCGCCTCATCGAGGCCGAGGTGGAGGATGACGGCGAGACGTACATGGCGTTGCGCTGCCCGCGCTGCGACAGCCTCGTCGAGGAGGGGTCACTCTTCGCACACGGCATCGGCTGGACGCAGGAGGAGAACCAGGATGTCGGCGACTGGCAGTTCGACCACGGGCGGGTGTCGTTCGGCCAGCCCGATCAGGCCGACACGTCGACGCTCTACTACACGCACGGCGACAGCCCTGGTCACGGAGTGTCGCTGCCTGAGGGATGGAAGGAGGACTGGCAGTGACCGACAACGAGCCGCAGTTCCGCATCGTCGATCGCGGCAACGACATCGGGATCCTCAACACGAAGAACAACCAGATCGCCATCTTCCATGGCTACCGCAGCCCGCACGAACTCAAGCGCCGTCTCGAGTGGGCCGAGGCAGGACTCAACGACGGCACCATCACGACCCGCGACTGGGTCTGGGAGGAGTACACACCGTGACGAACCGCAAGCCGAAGGTCGGTGACTGGGCGTATCACAAGAGCGGCTTCGACCCTCGTGAGGTGATCGAGGTGAGCGAAGACAGCACGCAGATCCGTCTCGACATCCTCGGCGTCGAGACGCCGTGGCTGGACACCGTCAACTACAACTTCTCGGAGGCGTGATGGATCGACCCGAGGCGCGCATCGGCGTGGGCGTCAGCGCCGCGCTGAGCGGCGTTGCCCTGGGGTTGGGTGTCGCGATCGGCGTGAGCATCGGTTCGCTCTCCGGTGCGGCGGCAGCGCCCGCTCCGACGCACACCGTGGAGGTGGAGGTGCCGGCCGCCGTCGAGACCGGCACCTGCCGCGACGTCGCCTTCGCCCTGCACAACATGATCATCGGCACCGCCGACGAGGTGGACCTTGACGTGTACCTCGAAGCGCTGGACCCTTCGTATCAGCGCTGCATAAACCCCTGACCCCCCACAAGAAACAAGGAGAACCATGAAGAAACTCATCACCACTGGTGTCGCGATCGCCGCGGCACTGCTGATCGCCGCACCCGCGGCCGCATCAGCCACGCAGGAGGAGGCGCCCGCCGAGATCTGCTACGAGGACAGCACCCGCACGGAGGTGACGTGGTCGCTGCAGCGCAGCGACTGGGTCGCCGGCACCCCGGAGATCCCGGCCGTGCCTGCCTCCATCGCGGCAGGCTGGTACACCGAGGCGGACGACGCCGCGCCCGTCATCGACGGCACGTCGCTGGTCTTCACCGCCCCCGGCGGGCAGGCTGTCGGCCTCCGCTACGCCACGTCCTTCCCGGTCGCCGACCTCGTCGGCAAGTCGTACTCGGCGGTCTTCCACGACCGCGCCGTGGTCGACGTGGACGGCACGCCGTTCGGTACCTGGCGTGACGACTACCTCAGCCTGACGTTCCTCTCCGAGGGCACGGTCTGGGTCGCGGGAGCCAACGTCGAGATGACGCTGGCCGATGCCATCGCCACCTACCCCGGCACGGTCACCTCGTTCGGTTACCACATGGACTCGAACGCGGCAGCCGGCACGACGCACAGCGTGGAGGGCCTGGTCGTTCCCGGCACCCCCGCGGTTCCGGCGGTGCCGGACTCGTACACCGACTGGTACGAGGTGTCGACGGGCCAGGGCGAGGCGCTGCCCGACGGCCGCGCCGACGGCGAGGAGTTCCAGACCGACGCGCTGTACCGCTACGTCGTGACCGGCGAGGTCGAGGTCCCGACGCAGGTCGAGGTCGAGTGCCCCGTCGTCGAGCCGGAGCCGGAGCCCACCGTGGAGCCGGAGCCGCAGCCGACGACCGAGCCCACGGCGCAGCCCGCGGCGCAGCCGGTGTCCCAGGATGGGACGCTCGCCGCGACCGGTGGTCCTGACATGCGGCCGCTGCTGTTCGGCGGCGCACTGGCCCTGGCGGCTGGCGCTGTCGCACTGACCGTGGTCGGCGTGCGCCGTCACCGTCAGCGGTGAGTGATCGGGGCGGCGTCGGCTACGACCGGCGCCGCCCCGCCACCTACGTAGTACCCTTGCATTGCGATCAACGAAGGGATCCGCTCATGTCCAATGACCCGCTCGACCTCGGCCCGATCGAACCGGGCGCACGGCAGGACTGGAACGAGACCTGGGCGCAGGCGCATGCCGCGACCGAGGCCGCCCGTCGCCGCATGGATGCGCTCTTTCTCGAGGGCGAGCAGCGCTACCACACCGACGCGATGTTCCGTCGGAAGGTGGACACCCTCGCCGCCGCCATGTTTGGTGGCGCACCCCGATCCCGCAAGATCCCCGACTGCATCCGCGGCGTCGTCGCGCTCGAAGAGTTCGAGCGCGACCTGGTTCTATGAAGCGCCGCCGATACCGATGGACATCCGTCGCAGCGCTCGCCCGTCAGAACGACGGGCACTGGGTGCTGCACCCCGACCTGATCGCCATCACCACCGACACCTTGCACCACATGCGCCGGCGAGTTCGAGCGCTGGCCCCCACCGACTCCCACGTGTACGAGTACGCACGTGGGGCAGAGGCGAAGGACGACCTCGGCGTCACTCGCTTCGACTGTTTCATCCGATACGTCCCGAAGGGAACCGCCCCATGAGTCAGACCCCCTCCCCTATCGACCTGCCCGACCCCGGAGCCACGCGCTACTGGGAGATCAAGCACCAGCCGAACAAGAAGACGACGCCGCTGCGCATCGAACTGCGCGAGCACACCAAGAGGGACAGCCAGCGTCATGTCCAGGGGTGGACCCGACTGCTCGGGTTCGAGGAGACGATCGCGCTGCCGGACTCCATCGCGGAGGCGGCGACCAAGGTGCTGGAGCGGGCATCACGTGTCGACGAGTTCGTCGGCATGCACATGAACCGACGCATCGAGGAGAACGCCTAATGCCAGCAGACGAGAGGGTCAAGTCCATATTCCTGCCGAGGTCGCTGCGCCGTCGGCTCACCGCATTCGCCGAGGCGAACGGCATGAGCGTGTCCGAGGTGGTGGCCGAGTTCATGTCGGCCTACGTCTCGGGCGAGGCGCCGCCAGCGCGGGAGCGCACGACCGAGCGCGTCACCATCTGGGTCGACCCGAAGTCGTACGTCGCCTTCACCCGCAAGGTGAAGGATCAGAAGACGACGATCGCGGCCGCGCTCGAGGCGGCCATGGGGGACGACGCATGAAGCGCATCGAAGTGATCATCGAGATCGAGGAGGATCCGCTCGCGTTCGAGGTCGGGATGCCGGCGCACCTATCGCTGCAGTCCGACGTCCCGGCGCCGGCGGTGGTGAGCGCGCTGCTGCATGCGGCCGAGTCCATCCAGCGGCAGACCATGATCCAGGACAACGAGGTCGAGGACCCGACCGCGGACCCGGCGCACCGTGAGGTGTACGCCGGACTGGCCGCGCGGCTCGCCCTGGTGGACACGGTCATGCACCTGCCGTCGAGGCCCATCGAGGGCTTCGTCATCCACACCGAATAGTGTCCCAGCCTGGGACAAAGCAAGGCCCCCGCGTGCTTGTCGAGGAGCACGTCGGGGGCCTACGCTGAAAGCCGTCCAAGCGATCGCGTCCAGTCTGACTGGGTGCGATCTTCTTCGCAACCTGGAAAGACAGAGATGACCACAACATCTGGTGCCCTCTTCACCGCACCACCCCCACAGGTAGAGCCGCAGCACCTCGTCGGCATGGACCCGGCGGGCGGCGACATCGTCGTCTTCGAGATCGTGAATGGCCGAGCGCGCATCATTTCGGACGATCGCTCGTGAGCGTGAAGGCCATGACGTGGGTGCTGGACCAGCGGTTCGAGCCCACCGATCTCGCAGTGATGATGATCCTCGCCAACTGGGCGAACGACGACGGCTACTGCTGGCCGGGCCAGACGAAGATCCTGTCGAAGATCGACATGAGCAAGCGCACCCTGATCCGCCGCCTCGCCGACCTCGAGGAGCGCGGCTTCATCACCCGCGAGCGACGTCACCGACAGGGCGGACAGCGCACGTCGGACGCCTACACGATCCTGATGACGGAGCAGGATGCACACCTCCGGGAGGGACAAGGTGCCAATTTGTCACCTGTCACCGGAGGTATAGACCAGGTGCCAACTGTGGCACCTACAAGAGACACGTCAGATGAACCGTCAGGGACAGACTTAAGGGGTGACGTTTCACTGAGTCAGTCCAGTCTCATAGCGTCCCGGCTCAGGACTGACTCGAAGTTGTCGGCGGTGATGTTGGGCGTGGCCAGCCGCGCCGGGCTCACCGAGCGGGGCCTGCAGAACATCGCCGACTGCGCTCGCGAGGAGTGCAACCGCGACATCGGGTTGACCGAGGCGCTCACCCTGGCGCTCGCCATCCTCGACAAGGCGAAGACGGTGCCTCGCGCGCCGGTCCCCTATGTCACCACCGCCATCCGTAAGACTCCGTTCGAGGTGCAGAAGTACATCGACGAAGCGGGACTAGGAGCGTGACATGAACGAGCAGAACCCCATCGTCCAGGCGAGCGACATTCCACTCGAGCGCCGACAGACGGGCACGATCCCGGCGCCGACCTGGCGTCGGGCCAACCGCAGCGAGATCTTTCTCTGGCTGTTCGTTGGCTTCCTGGGGGCCGTCTTCCTCGGCGGCCTCGTCTTCACCGCAACGATCGGAGCGTGGATTCCTTGACCACAACGAACACCGTCCCCATCCTGCCCATCCGCCGCCGGCTCGGCCCGCAGGAGTGGGCGCTGCCGGTCGAGTACGGACCGAGCGGCTGGGTGCTGGACCACAAGACCGACGGCCTGCGCATCATCGTCACCGACTCGCCGATGGCGGAGGACGACGGCGAGTGGTGGCGGCACGCGTCGATCAGCCACCGCGACCGGATGCCCACGTACGACGAACTGCAGATGATGCACCGCGCGGTGTGGTCGGAGGGCTGGGCGTACCAGGTCTTCGCGCCGACGGCGCACCACGTGAACATCAGCGAGTTCGTGCTGCACCTCTGGGGGCGGCCGGATGGACGCCGCGTGCTGCCGAACTTCGGCTCGCGAGGGACCATCTGATGTGGTGGCACAAGGTCTTCCACCACGTCACGATGCTGCACATGACGAGCCTGTCGCGGCCGCGGCTGTGGCTGTGCTCGTGCGGCAAGAGGTGGAACCCGCCGATCATATGAGCACGGACCTTGACCCTCGACTGTGGGTCCACTAATGTATTACGTAGGTCGTTCAACGAAGGGACATCATGACCGACACCGCACCCCGCCCCCGCCAGACCACGTTCGCCTCGTTCCCCGAGGCGAGCACCCGAGACGAGCGCATGGCCGCCGTGCTCGTGGCCAAGGACGCTGACACCGGCGCGCTCAAGGCGTACGTCACCACCCCGCCTCACCGCCAGGCACCCGACCCCGAGTCCATCGCCCTGCTCAAGCAGGCCGTCGAACTCGCGAACCTCTGAGGAACACCATGGAATCCACCATCCGCATCAGTGTGACCGGGGAGCGCCGCCCGACCGGCGGCCTCGTCGGAGCACTCACCGGCGGCACCGAGCCTGGCAGCGAGGCCGTCATCGAGGTCGATCTGCGCGAGGCGACCGGCGGCGACATCTCGTCCGCCATTCCGATCGTTGCTGAGGCGTACCGCCTGGCTCACTTCGGCGAGCGCAGCAGTGAGGCGATCATCGAGGTCCCGTTCCCGGAGGCGGGCGACGACCACCCCTTCCCTGACGGCCTGCCGCACATCGAGCCCGGCACGGGGCGCGTGACCTACCCCGACCCGGACGGCGAGTCCCAGCCTGGGACGCCGAAGAAGGGACACAAGAAGCGAGTCGACCGGGCGTACGAACTCGTGCAGTCCGTGCTCAACTCGTCGTCGCCCGACGATGCGTCCCCCGTCGTCACCATCCGCATCATCCAGGCGCTCACCGGAGAAGGGCTCATCCGATGACCATCGACGAACTCCTCGAGAAGATCGCCAGCGCCAAGCGCGCCGGCAAGATCGTACCGAGCGAAGACAGCGTCTTCGTCCGCGATCCGCAGGTGAGCGAGGAGGCGATCGAGGCCGGTTCGTCCCCGTGGACAGAGGCCGAAGAGATCCTCATCATCTCGGACGACAACGAGCAGGGCATCCCCGCGGGGATCTACCTGCAGGGAGAGGTGTTCTGATGGCCGGCGAGACGATCATCACCGTCGTCGGCAACCTGACCGCCGACCCCGAACTGCGCTACACGCAGAACGGACTGCCCGTCGCGAACTTCACGATCGCGTCGACGCCACGCAACTTCGACCGTCAGGCGAACGAGTGGAAGGACGGCGACGCGCTGTTCCTCCGCGCGAGCGTCTGGCGTGAGTTCGCCGAGCACGTGGCTGGCTCGCTGACGAAGGGCATGCGGGTCATCGCGACCGGCCGTCTCAAGCAGCGCTCGTACCAGGACCGCGAGGGCAACAACCGCACCGCGATCGAACTGGAGGTCGACGAGATCGGCCCGTCGCTGCGCTACGCCACTGCCCAGGTGATCCGAGCGGCGAGCGGGACGAGCACGCACGCCGCCCCGGCCGGGCAGCAGCAGTACAGCGACGAGCCGTGGGTCACCCCCGGCTCGTCATCCACCGGGCATGACGCCTGGGCCGCGCCCGGCGCGTACGGCGACGACACCCCGTTTTAGCCCACCAAGACCGGGGGTGTCGGGTCGCAGCCGCTTGTATGGCGTAGGTCGTCCGGCACCCCCACCCAGCCCAGTGGGGCGGCGCCTGAGTGGCGCGAGCAGACAGCGCGGCAAATGTGCCGGCGTCGCCCCACCTCAACCCCGAAGGGAATCAGTATGAACCGAGTCATCATCCTCGACTTCTACAACCGCGAGGACGGGAAGTGGGCCTGGCGAGCGAAGACCCGCAACGGCGAGATCCTCGCCAACGACGCCAACCAGGGGTACGAGAACAAGGGCGACTGCATGGATGCCGCCACGCTCGTGACCGGCATCGGCCTCCGCTCCGACGTGACGTTCGCGTTCACCGAGAACGGCGTCGTCTTCTGATGGAGACCCCGCTCGCCATGGGCATCGACGTGAGCCTCACCCGCACGGGTGTCGCGTTCGTCGGCGACCCGCTCGACGGAGGCATCGAGACGTACTCGTTCGGGCGGTCTGGGAAGCGGAACGAGTCGCTCCTACAGCGGCACGAGCGACTCAAGACGCTGTCCGACCAGGTCATCAATGCGATCGACGATCACATGGAGCACCCGCGCATCGCGTGCATCGAGGACGTCGCGTTCGGTACGCCGGGCGGCTCGACCACCGACCGCGCTGCGCTCTGGTGGTTCATCGTGGACGGACTCATCCGTCGAAGCATCCCCGTCCTGCAGATCAACGTGTCGAAGGTGAAGATCTACGCCACCGGCCGCGGGAACAAGCATGAGAAGGACGAGGTGATGCTCTCCATCGTGCGCCGCTACCCGGATGCACCGATCCAGAACAACGACGAGGCCGATGCCACGGCGCTGGGCGCGATGGGTGCACGGCTGCTCGGCCGGCCGTACGAGACGAGCCTGCCTCTCACGCACCTGCGGGCACTGCAAGACCTCGACGAAACCACGAGGGGGGCGCTGTGAGCGACGACGTCAGGCCGCCCGCCGGCGACAGCGGAGCGTCCCAGCCTGGGACAGAGCGGATGCTCGCCATGATGGGCGAGTTCGCCAACGCGGTGGCCGCACTGTCGGGCGTACGTCAGCAGTTCATCGACGCCGGGTGGCAGCCGGACAACGCCGAGAAGATGGTCATCACCATGATGCAGAACTCGGCGACGAGAGGGCGTCGATCATGACGGACGTTCGCCGGATCGTCGAAGCCGCATTCATCGTCGAGAACGAGGACGGCGAGCGGACCCTCGTGGAACTGCCGCTCCTCGACCCGACGGGATCGGGTGCGGTGTTCACGGCTCGCGTCATCGAGCGCGACGATGAGCCGGACCGCCTCGACGGCTACGACATAAGCGCGTCGCTCACGACGCCGCGGGATCCGGCTCGCGGCGAGTCGGTGCTGCGGATGCGGCTTGTCGGCCGAGGCACCCGCCTGATCTCCACGGAGGACGTGTGAGGTACAGCCCCGAGATCGAACAGGCGCTCGTCGACGCGATCGCGGCCAATCCGGACCGCGAGATCGTCCTGACCGACGACTGCTACTGGGAGGGCATCGACACCCCGTGGATCTACGTCGACCAGCAGCCCGTCCGGCTGGTCGTCGTGCTCTACGAGCAGATCATCGGCGCCCTCCCCCGGGGTGCCGGGCTGGCCCGGAGGCCCGGCACCCACCCCCGCAACATCAATCCACACCTGTGGACAGTTGTCCCCAACACCCGAGCCCGCGCCTTCTGCCCGAAGGCCGGGCACGAGTATGGTCCCGACGACTGGATCGAGGGTGTCGGACACCGGTGCCAGGCTTGCAAGGCGGAGCGCCACCTGCGTGACTCGCCGGCCGACGTGAACCGCCGCAAGACGCACTGCCCGCAGGGCCACCCGCTCGTCAGGCGCCCCAACGGGCGCCGCCGCTGCCTCGAATGTCCACGAGAGCAGCAACGCAGATACCTCGAGAGAAAGCAGAGCGCATGACCACCCCCACGATGACCGCCCTCGTCCCCATCGAGGGACCGTCGTACGACAAGACGCGGCCCGAGACCAAACAGGCGTGGCTCGACTTCCGCCGCCCCGGCCTGACCGCCACCATGATCCGCGACTGGGGCACCGCCTCGAAGCGACGCAAGATCCTGGAGGAGAAGGCGACTGGCGAGTTCGAGGATCTCTCGCACCTGCCGTACGTGAACCACGGCAACCTGCGCGAGCCGATGATCGCCGAGTGGGTGCAGGCCAAGTTCGGGATCAGCCCGTGCGAGGCGACGTACGCCCACCCGGAGAACGACCGCCACCTCGCCAGCCCTGACGGCGTCAGCCGGGACCCGTTCAACGGCTCGCTCCTGGTCGGCACGCCGGACGCCATCCTCGCCGAGATCAAGACGTCGAAGCACGACCTCTGGCCCGGCGCGGTCGACGAGGCGGGCGTGCTCATCGAGATCGCCGAGGGCTCCCAGTTCGAGCGGTCGAACTACTACACGCAGATGCAGTGGCAGATGTACGTGATGAACTCGCCGATGACGCTGTTCGTCTACGAGCAGCACGACGACAAGATCGACCCGGAGACCGGCACCTTCACGCCGATCGCGGTGCCGAAGCACGTGTGGATCCCGCGCAACCAGATGCTCATCGACGCGCTGCTCGAGAACGTCGCGCCGAAGGCGATCGCCGAGATCGACCACGCGCTGTCGCTGCGCTCGACGGAACTGCCGCCGGCCAGCGAGTTCCCCACCGAGCACGCCGTGTGGGTGCAGGACGTGCTCAAGGCGCGCGAGAACCTCGCCGTTGCGGACGCCGCGCGCGAGAAGGCGTGGGACTCGCTCGCCCAGATCTACCTCCATCCAGAGGCGGACGACTGCAAGCACGACCTGGGCTTCGCCAGCCTCACCGTGTCGACGTCGACCAGCGCCGCGAAGACCCGCGAGGTGACGTCGACCGACTGGGACGCTGTGCGCGCCGGGCTCACCGAGGCGCAGCGCAAGAAGTACGACGCGCTCGTTGCGAAGCACACCACCACGAAGCCGGTCGTCACCCCGGGCACCACGTCCCGGCGCATGACCATCACCGAGAAGAAGGCATCCTCATGAGCCAGCCAGGCATCGCCACGAAGCGCCCGGTCGACGTCGAGTTCCGGCGGTGGGAAGGCGGGGCTGCGGCCGCGACACCGATCATCGACTGGATCCTGACCCACGGCGGCACAGCGCGGTGGCACGAAGAGGACCAGGCGCTGCCGGAACTCCTGCACGTCGACACCATGGAGGGCACCATGAACGCCTCCCCCGGCGACGTCATCATCAGGGGCGTCAACGGCGAGTTCTACCCGTGCAAGCCCGACGTCTTCGAGAAGACGTACGACGTGAAGATGGAGCCGACGCGATGACCGAGTTCATCATCGCCGGCCGCGCCGCCGGCAAGACGCACGCTCTGATCGAGAAGATGCTCGACGACCCTGAGATGGTCTACGTCGGACACACTCACGCCGCAGCGATGCACGAGTTCGAGACGTACATGGACCTGCTTGCTATCCGCACGGGCCGCAGACCCCCGAGTAACTCGCTCAGGTATGGGGAGGTGCGCCGTCGCTTCATCAGCACAGACGCCGCCCACGAGGTCCTGCGCGGCACGCCTCGCGATATGCGAGTGGTCGTGGACAACGTCGAGTTGATCTTGCTCAACTACCTAGGTCGAATGCCCGACGTCATCACCGGCACCGGCACCACCACCACCATCCGCCCGCTGAACACGGAGGTATGCACCCATGACTGACCAGCCCGGCAAGGATCTCGCACGCGTCGGCACCTACGGCCGCTCGTCGCTGACCGAGAAGCAGCAGTACGCCGTCGCCCTCTCGCAGGCGGGCGAACTCGTCCCGCGCAACTTCTGGACGAAGCCCACCCCGGACGGCCAGGGCGGCATGATCCCGCCGCGGCCGAACCCGGGCGCGATCCTCTACATGCTCGAGACTGCGGCGATGGTCGGCGTGAACCCGATGGTCGGGCTCACGAACATCCACATCATCGAGGGCAAGCCGAGCCTGTCGGCCAACCTCCAGGCCGCCCTCGTCCGCGAGGCCGGTCACCGCCTGCGCATCTGGGTGGAGGGCGACAAGGCGATCTGTGAGATCGTCCGCTCCGACGACCCCGACTTCACGTTCCGGGTCGAGTGGGGCGACGCCGAGATGAACGCCGCCGGGCTGGCGAACAAGGACAACTGGAAGAAGTACCGGCGGTCCATGAAGAAGGCGCGCGCCACCACCGAGTGCATCCGCGAGGCGTGCCCCGAGGTGCTCATGGGCGCGACCTACTCGCCCGACGAACTCGGTGCCGTCACCGACGAGATGGGTGAGCCGATCAACCTCGAGCAGGTGCCCGACGCCCGGCAGACGCCGCCGTCCCAGCCTGGGACACCGAAGCCGCAGGCGCCGATCGTCGACCCGCAGCCCGAGCAGGCCGAGCAGCCCAGCGAGGAGGCGGTCGCAGCGACCGACGAGTCGACCGGCGAGGTGCCCGCGGAGAAGCCGTTCGACTGGTACACCGCCGGCGAGGAGGCGAAGACCAGCGAGGAGGTCCGCGCCCTGTACCGCCGAGCCAAGGCTGAGGGCGTGCTGAACCTCGAGATCAAGAAGGGCCGCAAGCCGAAGCGCGTGCTCGGCGCGTGGCTCGTCGAGATCGGCAAGGCGCTGGACGAGGCCGAGCAGGCGCAGGACGCCGCTGAGGCTGAGGCCATGGTCTTCGCTGAGGCGGCCGCCGAGCAGGCCGAGCAGCACGACCCGAACGTGGTCGACGCCGAGGTGGTCGAGGACGGCCAGCCGTGACCGTCCGCGCTCAGGTGACCACCGTCACCGGATGCCGCGTGACGGTGATCGAAGGCTCGGGCTACCCGGAACTCCAGCGGCGGGCCGGGCATGGGCACATGCTCACTCTCGACATGGGCGAGGGTGACGGGCGCCACGCCGAGGTCTACCTCGACGAGGGGGCCATCGCCGTCATCAGCCGGGGCTTGCGTGACAGCAAGCCCCGGCTGGGGTACAAGAAGTCGATGCAGTGCGTCGGCCACGAGATCGCCCCGAACTCCCACCCAGAGGAGGCGGAGATCCTCGTGGCGGGCTACTCGTTCTGCTACCCATGTGGCAACGCAGTGCTCGGCGTCCTGCTGAGCGACGACCCCTGGTCGACCGTCGAGATCCTCCGCATGTTCCGCGACGGCGTCATCGCAGTAACCGAGTAGAAGGGAACCCCCGCTGTAATGGTCACCCCCCGCAAGGCTGACGCTGATCTCGTCCGCCGGCACATCAATGACCTCGAAGACCTCCGCCTCCAGATCGAGCGCCTGCGACCAAAGACGCTCGACCGCAGCATCACCGTCGGCCACATGTGGGACGTCCTCGCTGCCCGCTACGGCTGCAGCGCCAGAACGGTGCAGCGCGTCGCTATCGGCGAGAAGATGTGGGAGCCCACGTTCCAGGCCCACACGCTCACGCCGCAGCAATGGGTGACCATCCTGCGGATCCGCACGCTGAACCCCGGGATGCCGTCGACCTGGGTCGCCGAGACCGCAGGCGTGCACTACTCGACGATCGCGCACTACTTCGGCCCGTGCCGGGAGGACGTGATGGTCGAGTGGCTGCCGGTGTGGCAGAGCATCCGCCGCAACGACGTGCTACTCGCCCTGCACCACGAGTTCGCGCCACCGACCATCCGCGCCAACGACGTCCGCGCCGGACGCCGCGGACAGGCTCTCGCGGCATGAGCATCAAACAGGCCACGTTCTACGCGATCCAGTGCGACTACCCCGGGTGCACCTACGACACCAGCGACCTCGGGGAATACAGCGCGTGGATGCACCTGTCTGACGCCGTCGAGGAGTGGCAGAGCGCCGACATGTTGATTGTCAAGAACGGGCCGGACGACAAGCGGTTCTACTGCGACGAGCACTGGATGTGGAGCGAGGATGAGGACGAGATGATCCCGCTCCCAGAGGGCATCGAGGGCGAGTTCATCCTCGCCGAGCGGCGCATCCGCCGGGTGATCGGAGCCGCCACGGAGAGGGCGCTCACTGCGCACCATCGTCGCTGCTCAGACTGGATGCATCGTGACCATGCGAGGTGGCAGCGCTGGGATCGAGCGCGCGAGGAGGAGGCGGTGACCGCGCGACTGCGCGAGAGCATCGCCCGCACGCTCGGCATCCCCGTCGAACTCATCACACCCACGGTCGGCTACATCCCCGCATGGAAGATGTACGACGCGGGACCGCTCAGCGCCCCGTAGGCGCGACAGAATCCCCGCTCCGGTCCAACGACGCCAGGGGGGCCCCGTTCGGGCCGGAGCGGGCGACCTCGCAGGAGACAGCCATGGCACAACGAAAGGCCGCGAAGCCGGTCGAGAAGAAACCGACCGAAATCGACGGAATCCCCACCGCGCACGGCCTCACCATCATGGGACGGCAGTACGCGCAGTACGACAACCGCGGGTTCATCCGCATCACCGACGAAGGACATCGACTGCTCGGCCGCGAACTGCGCGCCGAGGGACGCGAGAGCATCGAGAAAGGCACGTGGCATGGAATCACAGGGAAGCACCCCGGACCGCCCGAGCAGCCCGGATACCGAGAGGTCAAACCCTTCCTCGGAAACCAGCGCGGACGACCGCGCTCCTGAGACCGTCACGCTCGGCGGCCGCTGGAACCACGACGGCAGCCCGAACCCGGATTACCCCGAGCCCAGCCTGGAGTACGCCGGCACGAGCGGGAACGTGAACGTCGACACCAGCCGCGACGCCACGATCCACGCCGACCTGACCGGCCTCACCGCCAAGGCTCAGAAGTATGCCCTCATCCTCGCCGGCCAGCGTGGCACCCACGGCGTCACTGTTGCCGAGTTGCGAGAACTTCACGGATCCCTGCACCACGGACGTATCAGCGCCGCCCTCACGAACCTCCATAAGGCTGGCCGCCTCGTGGCCCTCCGGGAACGCCGCAACCACTGCGGCATTTACGTACTGCCCGAGTACGTGGAGGGTCGCGAGGCGCGTCCGTTCCGCTCGAACCGCCCGGTCATTGACCGCTCGGAGTTGAGGAACCTCCTCGACCACCACCGAATGATCGGCGATGGCGTCGGGCACTGGCGGTGCTACTGCCTGGCCTGGGAGGGCCTCGGGCTGCAGTCCTTCCGCGACCATCTCGCCGACGTCATCATCCAGGAGTTCGGACGATGAGCCTGTTCGGGCGCAGGGAGCGCAAGCGGATCGCCGCGCTGGAGAAGGAGAACCGCGACCTGCGGGAGAACCTCTTCACCGCGCAGATCGACATGCCGACCCCGATGCGGATGGTCGGCATCCGAAAGGGCGTCTGGTACCGCGTCTCGTATATGTTCCGCGGCGGCGATGCTAACGGCGGCATGACCATCGACACCAAGAATCACTTCGTCGGCGAAGTGGAGGGCCGACCGTATTTCGACGGTGAGACCACATGACCGGCCTGCCATTCGGCCGTAGCCCACACCGGCGCAGAAGTCCACGGAAGTGTGATCGCTGCAGCAACAGGGCAGAATGGAACTGGCGGCCACGGTCAGGGCCCGTCCGCTACTTCTGCGGATCACACGTCCCCCCCGACGAACCCTGACGCCGTTGGACGCAAGAAAGCCCCGTCACCTACCCCCCGGAGGTGACGGGGCTTTCGCCATTCAAAGGGAGAACCCCGGGCCTGGGGTACCCGGGGTTCTCCTCGAAGGGAATCGCTGCCCACCCGCTGAGATGTCAGCGGTATTAGCCTACGGCATCCCAGTCCACGACCGGCGTAACGGCGGCCTTCGGATCCGGCGCTACCTGCGTGATCACCTGCACATCGTTGCCGGCGCCGTCGGTCACGACCACGGCCTCGAGCGCCTGCTTCGGGACGGACCCGAGCCCGATCTTCGTCAGCCACGCATTGACCGCCGGGATCGCCATCAGGCGCGTGATCGCGCCCGCCACCGCGGTGACGAGGGCGGCGACGCCGAGCAGCCACAGCCGCACCCGCGAGTCCGCGGGCAGGCCGAGCGCCTCGATGATCTGCGGCAGCACCAGCGCGAACGTGAGGAACGCGGGGATGCCGACGGCGACGATCGTGCGGAGGGTCCGCTGCGCTTTGTACCAGATGTCCGGGACGACCACTGGGGTGCCGTCCTCCGTGTTCACTGTCATATTCCGAGCCTTCCGTTTCAGAGGGATCTGCAGGAGCGGTGCTCGTCTGCGTTCGACGATCACGATAGTCCACAGCCCCCAGCCGAAGACGGCCAGGAGCGAGTAGATCGTCAAGGACCAGTATTCATAGCCAGGGAAGTTGCCGATCATCCGGCGCACCGTGACGTACGAAAGCACCAGCACGATCGACGCGCCGAGGCCGAACATGACGACGCCCAGCCAGGACCGATACCAGGGGGAGCCGAGCCCATACGTCAACCAGTAGCCGGCGAACGGGATCGCCGCACTGAGCGCGATCCAATTCGCGATGTCGTTGATGGATTCTGCTGACATGGTGGTGCTCCCCCTATGGATGGCCGACGATGATGGCCCTGTACTTATCGACGAAATGATTCTCCCGTCGCTTTGTCCGAACGATCGCAAGCAGGCGCTTGCTCTCTGCCACCGCCTCCGCTGTGCGGATGATGTCAGAGGGCGCGCTCTCTAGCGCTCGCTGCGCTCGGTCTCTGTCGGGGCGCTCCGTGTTCTCGTCGACTGGCGAGTAGTCTCCGCTCACGTCACCACCTCCGCTCCTCTCCGCGGAGGCGCAACGGCTCGGGCAGCCGTCTCCACCGCCTCCATCTGCTGGATCGCGAGGCCCGCGAGTTCGTTGGCCTCGAGCAACTGCGTGGTTGCCTGGTCTGCTCGTGTGGTCTGCTGCCGTGCTACGTCGCGCCACGAGTCACGCGACTCCTTCATCCCGTCGAATCGGCGGTCCATCTCCGCCTTCATCTCCAGGTGGTGCGTCGCCATCTGCTTGAGTTCCCGATCGTGGTTCGCGTCCGACGCCGTCTTCTCAGCATCGGCGTACTTCACCAGGTCTGCAACCCGTGACTCGTGCTGGCCCCTCGTGATAATGGCACCGCGCGCGAAGAGGATGGCGAGCAGCGTGAGTCCACCCAGTTGCACGATGCGATCGAGGGTCGCCGGCGAGAGCCACTGCTCCGCGAGCGACGGATCAGTGGCGACGTCCGCGAGGGACGCCGCCACCAGAAGGGCCAGCACCACGTCTTACTCCCCGAGCAGCGAGTCGACGTCGGAGATGAACTCCTGCGCGTCCCGACGCCACGCCTTGAGCGTGTCGCGGTGCACGGGGACGTAGTCAGGGTCGGGCGTCGGCGGCACGTCAGGGTGACGCTCCTCGTACCGGCGTCGGGCCTCGTCGATGATCCACGGCACCTTGCCATAGAGGTAGTCGCCGGGGCACTCCGTCGCCCGCGTGTCGCGGTCGGTGATGACGTGCTCGGCGTCGATCGTGAACGACACCGGGGTGCCGTCGACCTGGCCGATGTCGTTCTGCTCGGCGAGCCACACGATGCCCTCGATGATCTCGTCGATCTGGGCGTCGGTGATCGGCGGGACCAGCGGGTTCCGGCCGTCGTTGATCGGCTCGATCTCCCACGCCCACGACCGCCAGTTCCAGTCCTTCCCGGTCGACGCCGGCTTCGCACCGAAGCGGATGAACTCGCGCGGGGTGGCGTCCGTGAAGACGTAGATAGACGGGGCCGAGCCGCCGCTGTTGCACTGCGAGAACAGCGTGGTGTCATCCCCGGGAGGCCAGGCCCAGTGGATGATGATCCGGTCGACTACGCCGCTCACCGCGACGGGCGGGTTGCCCTTCGTCTTGCGCGAGGCGCGGTTGCCGTTGACGTCGCAGTTCTCGAAGCCGAGCGGGGCCTCGAGACCGATGATGGCGCGCGGGTATGTCGGCGTGTACGAGCGCAGGCGGAGCGGGTTCAGCGGGTTCGCCGGCTCCGGCTCCGGAGTCGGGCCGCCGTCCACCTCGGGGATGCCGTCGGTCGACGTCGACGTGAAGCCGCCCGACCAGGACCAGCCCGCCGCGTGGCGGTACCAGACGTCGTTGCCGCTGACCATCTCGGCGTGCGCCCAGCCGGTGACCGCGATCTCATTGCCACCCTCGACGAAGCCGGTCTGCGCGGCCGCCGTCGACGGCGCGCTTCGCACCTTCGCGCCGTCCGGCACGGTGGTGCGCGTGGTCGGGCTGGGCTCGGGCGCGGCGTTCATGTCGGCCAGGTCGTGGATGCCGCGGTCGGTGTAGCCGCCGGACCAGAACCACCGGTCGCTCAATGCGCCGTGGAACCACGTGTCGTTGCCCTCGACGTTCTCGCCGCGCGCCCAACCGTCGAACGTGCCGACGGTGTTCGGTGCGAGCGGCTCGCCCACCAGGGCGGCGCCGCTGTTCGGCTGCGCGCGTCCGTTCGAGGAGGCGTGCGCGACCACCTGGCGCTGGTTCGGCTGGAGGCTCGGTGTGGTGGGGTTCATGTCGGTCAGGCCCGCGGTGTTCGGGCCGCCGACGAAGCCGCCCGACCAGAACCAGCGGCCCGAGTTGCCGAGGAACCAGACGTTGTTCCCCTGCACGTTCTCGCCGCGGATCCAGCCGACGAAGTTGCCGACCGTGTTCGGCGCCAGCGGCTCGCCGACGAGCGCGGACTGCGAGGTGGGCTCGGCGCGGCCGTTCGACGTCGACGTGCTGACGACCTGGCGCTGCGTGGGCTGCAGCGCGCCGGCGGCGTTCGCGTTCGTCCAGGCGATCGGGTCGACGCGGTTGCCGTTGACGCGGATCTCGTAGTGGTCGCAGTCGCCGGTCGCATTGCCGGTCTGGCCCATGTTGGCGACCTTGTCGCGCGGCGCCAGACGGGCACCCTTCGCGACGTTCCATGAGGCGACGTGGAAGTGCTTGATCTCGACCGCGCCGCCGTGGCCGTCAGGCTTGTAGCAGACCGCGTTGCCGGCGGCCGCGTTGTAGTGCGCCGCCCACGTCACCGTGCCCGGCAGGACGGCCTTGATGTCGCGGTAGCCGATGAAGTCGACGCCCTCGTGAAAGGATGAGTGCCCGCCCTGTCTCGGCCCGTATGGGGACGAGACTGTGGGCATCGTGTCCAAGCCGTTTGGCCATACCATGTTGAGTCCCTTCGACGAGACTCATTCTGGCATGTCGTCTGGGACTTCCTCGGCAGGCGGGGCCTCTGTCCCAGGCTGGGACGGCTCCTCGATCGACTCAGGCTCGGGGGCGATCGGCGCCCAGTCCTGGGTATGCGACAGCGTGTGCTGGCCGGCGAGGTACTCGATCGTCCCCTGGTCGCTGCCGCGCATGAACGCGCCGCACGGACACTGCCACTCCCAGGTGCCATCCTCCATGTCGACAACGTCCATCAGACGAGCCCCCTTACACTGATCCAGCCGAACGCGCCCGCCTGGATTCCGGCCGGGGCCTGGTCGCTGTTGTAGAACGAGAAGCCGTCGAGCGTGGAGGTGTCGTACGAGCCGAGACCTGCGTTGACCGTCGCCTGCGTCGTCGGCCCCCACGACGACCACTCCGACCGGGTGCGCTTCTGGTTCGCGGTGCCCGAGATGAACATCGGCTCGCCCACCCACACCTTGCCATTGAATCCCACCGCGCCGTTCGGCGGGAACGCCGCCTGGCTGCCCGCGCCCTGGATGCCGGCCGGCGTTCCCGTGCCCGAGATGTAGTTCGCCTGGTAGGCGTAGCCCGTGGCTGGCGCGATCTCGATCGAGTTCTGCCGGAACCGCATCCCGGCGCCGTTGACCACGCCGGTGAACCACTGGAAGAGGATCTCGTAGGCGCGGAACTCCTCCGTGAAGATGCCGTCCATGGCGAAATACTTGTCCCCGGTAACGAGGTCGTAACGCCCGGTCGCCGGGTCGAAGGGTCGCAGCACGCCCGCGGCCGCGGTGCCGCCGATGCAGCGCCGCGGGATGAGCACGTTGTCGCTGCGACGCCAGTCCGTCCACTCGCCCTTCGCGTACCGCACGGCGAACTGGGCGCCGTCGATGGTGTCGCCCGAGACGAGCGCGACACCCGTGGCCGCAGCCACCTTGAATGCGACCCAGCCGTCGGCTGTCGGCGTGAAGGTGTGGCTGATCTTCGTCCACGTGTTCGCGGGCACCGCAGCGCCGGGCCCGACGACGGCTGCGGTCAGCCAGCCGCCGCCCGTGACGGTGCCGCCGTCGGAGATCCGCGCGTCGATGCGCATGGTGAGCGCCTTGCTCGAGCGCACCCACGTCTCGACCGTGATCTCCTCACCTGCCCAGACACGCCGCAGCCAGTCCTGTCGATGCACCAGGGTGGCGGACGAGTCCAGGTTGAAGTACGCGTCCCAGCCGCGCCCCGCCGAGTCCTGCGACGACGGGCAGGTGAAGCGCGCGAACGAGCCGCCGTTCGGCGCGCCGGAGCCGACGAGCGTCCGCGCCCAGGACTGCCGCGGCTGGAACTCGGTCCAGCCCAGCGACGTCGTGAGCGGCTGCAGCGCCGCGCTCGGCTGGCTGTTGTACGCGGTGGCGACGTCGGGTGCGTTGCGTGCCCGCTTCCAGGTCAGGCCGGGAGCCAGCCGGTTCGTGAGCGACTGGATGGCGCGGCCGTCGAGGCCGGGCGTGACGTGACCCTGCCACGTGCTCGGGTACGGCACGTTGCTGGCACCTGTCGTGGACCAGTAGTCGCCACCCTCGGTGACGTAGTTCCAGTTGGCCGTCTCCTGGCCAGGCCCCTGCAGTCGCCCGGGCAACACGCGGACGAGCCGATCCTCCACCGACCGGAGCCGCTGGTTGAACCGGTCCATCATCCCCTTCGGGGTGCGGGCGTACGGATCGGTCACCTCACACCTCCTCGTCGGAGTCGGGCTTGGTCGCCGGCGTCAGGGTGATCTGCACCAGTTCCGGGCTGCCGCCGCGCTCGGTCACCGTGACGCTGTCGATCTTCTGCTGCTGGCTCAGGCGGCGCATGTTCAGCGTCGCACGCAGCGGCACCTGCACGCCGGGGATGAGCCGGTTGATGCCGAGGTCACCGTCGAGCAGGATCGTCGAGTTGTCCGGGACGCGCACCTCGATCGGCGCCGGCGAGCGCCCGGAGAGGTTGCGCCGCGCCTGCGAGTCCAGGTCGGACTGCGTCGGGGCCAGCGTGCCGTCCTCGTTGTAGACCGTGTACATCGCCGTCCACGGGCCGTAGAACGCCAGGTGCTTGAGGTTCAGCGCCGAGCCGTAGACGCCGTTCTGGCCGACCGAGTAGGCCGCCTGCGCGTGGTCCGCGCCGTACTCCGAGGTGATGACGTCGTTGGTGAAGTTCTTGTCCGTCATCGTCTGCAGCACGCCGAGGTTGCGCGAGACATCCCAGATGATGATCGACCGGCCGAGGATGGTGAAGTCGATGCCGTTCTGGCGGGCGAGGTTCTGTAGGTGGGTGCCCACGTCGGTCTCGTAGGCCATCGTGTCCATCGCCGTGCGCGCCTCGTTGACGAAGTGCCGCACGTCGAGGTGGTCCAGGATGTTCGTCGACGGCCAGACGTCGTCGCTCTCGAACGGCGGGATGTGGACGTTCCAGCCGCCGGGCACCGCGGTCACTGTCCCACCCTGGGACAGCCACTCCGCCACGTCGGCCGCAGCGTCCGGGATGGTGTCCGGGTAGAACATGTCGCGGCCGTGCGAGAACTCGTAGTTGATGATGTTCTCGATCCGGTCCGTCACCGTCGTCGAGCGCACGGTGCCGTCGGGCAGCGTCGAGTTCTCCCACGCCTGCGTGAGCGGCTGGTTGAACAGGTACTCGCCGACGTCGTGCGCGGCGAACTCGGCGTACCCCTCACCGGTGGTGATCCGGTGCAGCGGGCCCTCCCAGACGCGCTCAGGGCCGCGGAAGACCACGAGTTCGTGGCGGTGGGTGCGCGCCTCCTGCACGAGTTTCTGGTTGTCCGACAGATTGCAGTTGTCGCCCTCGATGCGGATCATGGCATCCGACACGTTGTCGCGGAGGCGGCCCCACTTCACCATCGAGAGATTGACGGCGGGACCGAGGGGCCTGCTGCCACCGCGGTCGAAGATGTAGGCCGAGTGCCCCGTGACGCACTTCGGATTCTGTGCCATGGGGCTCCCTTACATACGCTGCGTGACGATGATCCGCGTGCTCAGATTACCGGCCGGCGCGTCCAGCGGGACGTCCAGCGTGACGATGTAGCCGATGCCGCAGCGCAGTTCGGGCCAGGTGGCCGGGATGCCGCCCGTTCCGTACAGCAGGCGGTTCGCGGAGATCGGCGCGTTGCCGGCGACGGCGGCCGTCACGGTCTCCGTCACGCCGTCCATCGTGATCTCAGTCAGCGGCGGGATGTACGTCAGGATCAGTTCAGCGTCCCAGCCATCCTGCGTCACCTGCTCGGGCGGCAGGCCGTCCGGGTTTGGGTAGTAGCGGATGCGCACCTGGCGCTCCGCCTGGCCCGCAGTCGTCAGCACCAGCGTCGGCAGCGTCGAGGACCACTCGCGCACCTCCGACGACGGGATGGTCAGCGTGTAGCGCCGCCAGGTACCGACCTCCTCGATGCAGTCCACCGCGATCGTCGGCAGGCTCGGCGGGGCGGGCGGCGCCGGGCAGTCGGGGTCGGCGAGCAGGTCGACTGCCTCCACCGGCGTCTCGAGGCGCGCCGAGACCGAGGCGTTGGGCGTGCCCAGCCAGGTGTAGTCGAAGCCGATGACGTCCGGGGTGCTGCCGGAGAACCAGTCGAACAGGGTCGACAGCGAGACCATCGCATCGTCCGCGTCGAGCCACTCGCCGGACTTCCAGGCCACATGGCCGGCGCCGCCGAAGTCGTCGTAGACGCGGATGCTGGCGCGCGTCGCCGTGGCGGGCGCGACCCCCGTCGCGACCAGGCGCGTCCATCCGATGGTGTCGCTGACGACGACGGCGGCGCTCAGTGCGCGCGGCGTGACCTCGCTGCCGGCGGCGTTGTACCAGACGATCTCGCTGCGGAGCCGCTGCGAGCGCGACGGCCGGACATAGATCGACCCGACGTAGGTGGCATTCGCCTCGATGGCGGCCTTCTTCGTCTGGTCGGACGTGGTCATGCCGATGCGCACAGGGCCGCTGCAGTCGAGCACGACGACCATGCGCGCGGTGTACTGTCCCGACCGACCGCCGGTGACGCGCTGCAGCACGGTCTCGGTGTTCGACACGGCCCATCCGTCGACGCTGACGCCGGTGGCCCGGCTCGTCGACGAGCCCGCGGTGCCGGTCCACGAGTATGTGACGTCCGACCCGGGCTGCGCCACGGTCGATCCGTCGAAGTAGTTGCCGGGGCTCGTGTTTGGCCGCGGCTGCACGACCGTCACCCACGATGTGAGCGGGCTTTCGTAGGTGCCGAAGAATGCCGATGCACGCCACTGGTAGGAGCCGCCCGGGGTGAGGCTGACCACGTTGATCGGGGACGACGCCGACTCCACTGCTGTCGTCGCTCCGCCGACCGGGCGATACTCCACGCGGTACTTCGTCACGCCCGACGCGCCGCCCGGCGGCGTCAGGGTGACGACGGCCTTCGTGCCGTCCAGTGTCGGCAGCACCGACATGCCCGGCGCGACGGACGGCAGCGTGGCCTGCTGGCGGATACCCGACGACGCCGAGTAGCCGTTGCCGTTGTGCGCGTAGACCCGCCAGAAGTAGTTCGTGCCCGGCGTCAGGCCGCCGACGTTGCGGGAGGTGACGTTCCCCGCGTTGGGGTAGTCCGTGTACGAGCCGAAGTTCGGGTCCGTCGAGCCGCGCAGGAGCATCTGGTCGATGCCCAGGCCGCCGTCGCCGGGGATGTTCCACGACAGCGTCATGCTCGTCGGCGTGACATCCGAGGCGTTCGGCGTGTTCGGCGCGCCCGGGACCGTCGTCGGGTACGGGCGGTTGATCACCATCGTGTGCGTCGTCGGCCCGCCGAGGCCGGACGTGCCGGTGTAGTTCAGGGTGAACGACACCGTCTGCTGGCCGTAGTTCGCCGTCCACGCGCCGAACAGGATGCCGGGGGCAGCCTTCGAGCCCATCGGCCACGGCGTGGTGCCGCCCACGCCGACGCCGTTGACCGTGCCGGACCAGCCGAGGCCGCCCGAGTTCGTCGTGGAGTAGCCGCCGTAGACGTAGAAGCGGACCGTCGCGCCATCGAAGTCGATGCGCATCTGACCGGCCTGGCCGGTCGGCTTGTCGGAGTAGACCATCACACACCCCCTACGGGATCGTCACCGCGACGGCGTCGACATAGCACCGCACGTCTGTTGCTGTCGGGACCGGTGCGCTCGGCGACGTCGAGGACCAGTGCAGACCGAAGCGGACGCGGACCCGCACGCTCGTCGCCCCCGCCGGGATCGCCACGGACTTCTTCGAGAACACCGTGCCGTTGAAGTCCACCGTGCCGTCGAGGGCGACGGTGCCGCCGGCGCCGCCGGTGAAGATCGCGGTGGCGATCATGTCATGCATGTAGCCGCCACCCGTCTCCGGGGTGCCGACGCCGGCCACGAAGAGGGCGGCCGCCCACACGCTGAACGAGAGCCGCGAGCCGGCGGCCAGCGAGCCCAGCGCGACGGCGGGAGTGTCGACGTCGAAGTACGCCGTACCGCCCCAGTCATTGGCGTACGTGGAGGCGTCCAGCCGGGTGCGATAGGACCAGGTCCCAGCCGCGGCGACGTCGTTGCTGCGGCCGCTGGTCACGATCGTCGCTGGGTTCGGCGACGAGACCGGGTCGATGGTCATCGAGTAGCCGGTGGCGTCCACCTCGACCGAGGGGTTCGGGCTCAGGTTCGTGGACACGATGACCGACGAGCCGGGCAGTTCCGCCGACGGATACGGCGCCAGGTTGTAGGCCACGTCCTGCACGACCGTCGGCACCTGCGGCGGCACCTCGATCTCGGACGACGCGCCGTAGACCCACGGCACCTCGGCGAGCAGCGTGAACTCGACCAGGCGGCCGAGGTGGCGGCCGTCGCTGGACTCCGCCTCCTGCACCACGAACGGGCCGGAGATGCAGCGCACCGAGTGTAGGAAGCGCCGGTACGTGTTGATCCACGGGAAGTAGGTCTCGTCGCCCTCCGGCGTGTCGTAGATGTCGCGCGCCTCCCAGGTGGAGGTGGAGGCGTTCGCCGTCCCGGTCCAGGCGTAGCGATTCAGATCCTCATCGGTCGTGGACCCGTCGAAGAAGCCGTTGTCGTACTGCCCCTGCGTGATCAGCGCGGAGTCGATGTCGATGGTGTCGCCGATCTGATGCCCCGACCCGGTGGTGAGGAGCAAGCCGGTCTGCGGGGCGGTGGCGGACGTGGCGACGATCGTGACGCGGATCAGCGTCCAGACGCCCTTGGGGAGCGTGACGGACGCGGCCGCCTGGGCGTTGCCGATCCGCGGCGTGACGATCGTGTCGCGCGTGTTCGCGCGCGCCCACATGACCAGGGTGTACTCCTGCCCGACGACCGGCGTGAATGAGCCGGTGGAGATCGCCGCGCCCTGCGCGGTCTGCATCCGGTATCGCGCGACACGGGTCCCGGTGTGAGGGTTCTGGGTCGACGCCCACCGGAGCACCTGCGTGGAGGTGAACGTCGCCTGGTTCGCGGGTGCCGGCGCCGTCAGGTAGGAACTCGACGCGTTGGCCGTGCCCAGCCAAGCGGCCGTCATGTCGGCGTCCATCAGGTAGGAACTCGAAGCGTTGGCCGTGCCGGTCCACGCTGTCGTGAAGCCCGACGGCGCAGTCGCTCCGTCGAAGAAGTCACCCTCGGCGGCGGGCGCCACCTCTACAACCGCCGCGGTCGCGTCGATCGTCATGCCGACCGCGCCCACGGTGCCGGTGACCACGATGCCGCTCACCGACCCAGAGACGATGGCTGCGTCCGTGGCCGGCGTCACCACGTCGATGATGTGCTCGCCGGGCGTCAGGTCCGGCAGGGCGACGATGGCCTGGTTGGAGGCGGACGCGATGTCGGGACGGACCGCGACCGTCGCATCGGTGAGCGTCCCACCCGCGACCCGCAGGCGCAGGTAGACGTGCGCCTGCTGGCCGAGGTCGGGCGTGTCCACGCCCGTCGGGATGGCGAGCACCCGCCCACCGGTGTTCGAGACGGTCGACGTCCAGCGGTGCGCCGTGGTGACACTGCCCGGGAAGTCGGTGATGTACGACGATGTGCCACTGGAGACCGAGCCCCACGCCTGCCCGGTCGAGAGTGCGCGCGGGTTCGGCGCGAAGTTCTCGCGGAGGCGCGGCGGCTGCGCGCCTGAGAAGTACGGCTGCAGCAGCGGGCCCGTCTCGAGCAGGGCCATGGTGGCGTCCCAGGTCGAGGAGGCGATGTGCTGGATGCTGGTCACGCCGCGGATCACGAGGCGCATCTTCGTCGTGGTCGCCAGTGTCGTCCGAGTGATCGAGAGGCGCGACCACTGACCGGCCGTCATCACGGCCGCGGTCCCCACCGTCGTCGTCGTCGCGCCGCCAGAGTCGTACTCGATGACATCGAGCCGCAGGTTCTCGACGTTGCTCGAGCGGACGTACACCGAGGCCGTGTACTGCGTGGAGGCAGCGACGGCCTGGGCGTCCGCGAAGGTGGAGGCCGATACGTCCAGCGTCGCGGACGTTCCGGCGGCAGTCTCGCCGGTCGTCCATGTCTTGCGGACCATCGCCATGCCCGCGCGCGGCCCGGTCGTTGCCACGCGCGACAGCGACGTGACACCACCCGTGTTCACCCCGCCGTTACCCCACAGCGTCGTCGCCGTGCCCGCCTCCGGGTTAGGGATCAGGTTGCGCCGCGTCTCGACCGTGCCGCTCGTGGCCTCGAAGGACGGGTTCAGGTAGTTGTTCGTCGCCGCGGTCGCCCAGTCCGAGTACGCCTGGATGATGCGGCGTTCCGGGGGGCAGTCCACGAAGAACGCCGAGTCCGCCGTGCCGCAGGTGCCGCCGTGCTGGCCGCACGCGTTGGGCTCCAGCGCGTTGCGCAGCCAGGTCATGCCCGCCTCGAGCGCGTCGCCGCCGACGGCCGTCATCCAGCCGCGCACGCGCACCTCGCGCGGCCCGTGCCGGTAGCCCGACACCACCGCGCCGTCGCCATTCTTCTGCACGACCGCGGCCTCGCGGGTCGAGTCGCTCAGGCCGCGGATGTCGACGCCGTACAGTCCCAGGAAGCGACCGGTGACGTCGGGGTCGTCCGGGTCATACCAGGGCGCCTCTGCGATGTTGACGTAGTCGTACGGCTGGTCGCCCACGACCTCGGCGACGGTATCGCACTCGGGATCCCTGAGCCAGGTGGCGGGACAGTCAGACGTCTGGGCGTACGCGAAGGCGCGCTCCGAGTTGACGATCTCGTTCCCACCGACGGCGAGGAAGTGGTCGAGCACGGTGCCCCCTATCCCATTACGTCTTCGGCGAAGCGCTGCAGAACCTCGTTGCCGGTGCGGCGCGGGTCGCCGCTGCGGTCGTTGACCACGATAGCGCCCTCGCTGATGATGATCTGGGTGCCACTCGCCCCGGCAATACCGCCGGTCGCCATGTGATTCACGCCGCTCTGCCCGCGCGCGATCGCGGCGAGCCAGCGCACGCTCTCGTCGACCTGGGACAGGGGGCGGTCCAGTGGCACGAACGCCTCGCGGCCAGCCTCGCCGGCGAGCACGTGCGTCGGGCCGTACAGGACGCCACCGCGCGCCATCGGTCGAACGAAGCCGCCGCCGCCGCCACCGCCCGAGCGCGCCGCGTTGTTCGCCGTGTTCGCTGCGCCGAAGAGGTTGTTGAAGGCGTCGATGGCCCACCCGATGGGGCCGAGCAGTGACTTCATGACGCCCGACACCACACCGGCCCACACCCGGAAGTCGTCCGCGCTGTCACCGAGCCATTCGGCGACGTCCTCGATGACGGGACCGATCTCCTCGTTGAAGAAGTCGGCGAAGTCCTCCGCGGCCGGGATGGCGGTGTCGTTGATCCAGGTCGCGAAGTCCTCGATGGCCGGCACCAGATCCGACTGGATCCAGTCGGCGACGTCCTCGATGGCCGGCACCAGGGTGTCGTTGAGGAAGGTCGCGAACTCCTCCGGCGAGGGCAGCATTGTCGTGATGGCGTCCGAGATCGCCTCGAAGGCCGGGTTGAGGGCCTCCATGATCTTGCCCGTGACGTCCGAGATGGACCCGCCGACGATGCCGAGTTCCTCGGTCATCTTCGTGAACCACTCGATCATGGGCTGCGCGACGGCGGAGATCAGACCCATGCCGATCTGGATCGGCAGGAACAGCGGGGACAGGAACTCGAGCGCGGCGCCGAGCCCCTGCAGTGCGCCGATCAGCACGTTGCCGATGATGGTGGCGATGGGCTCCAGTACGGCGAACAGTGGAGCGAGTGCGATGCCGAGCGTCTCGAGCGCGGTCGCGATGATACCGAACACGTCGAGCCCGCCGAGCGTGGTCAGCAGCCCCTCGAACAGCGGCATCGAGCCGGTGAGGGCGTCGAGGAAGCGGATGGTCCGATCGACAGAGTCCGGCGTGACGAGGTTGTTCAGCGTGGTCGCGATGCCCTCGAGCAGGCCCCCGAGTGACTCGAAGATCCGGATGCCGTTGTCGATCCAGGAGCCGAACGCGGGGCTGTTGACGAACTCGTCGAATCCGTCGACCAGGTCGTCGATCCAGCCCACGAGTCCCTGGATGCCGCGCTGCATGGTGGGGTCCGTGAAGGCGTCCAGCAGGGTGTCGCCGAACTTGCCCACCGTGCGCATGAGGGTGTCGAAGGTGGGCGCGCTCTGCTCGACCAGTTCAAAGACGTTGCCGCCGGGCAGGGTGGCGGCCTCAGCCCACTCCGAGAAGGAATCGATGAGCCCGCCGATGACGTCCGACAGCGGCGTAAAGGCGGGGGCGAGTTGCTCGACCGCGGTGCCGATCCGCTCGAATGCGCCGGCGGCGTTGTCCAGCGCGCCGACCTGGATGGCGTCCTGCAGGATGCCGAACGAGTCGCCGAGTCCCTGGAACGCCTCCGCGGCGGGACGCACCGCCTCGGGCAGTTCCTCGAGTTCGCCGCCGAGCCCCTGGAACACGGCGAACAGCGCGCCGCCGCCGACGAGCGCCTGCGTGGCAGCGCCGCCGACGATCAGCAGACCGGCGCCGGCGGCCGAGCCGAGCGTCGCCATCTGCTCCATCGCGCTGACGATGGCCGCGGTCCAGACGATCGCCTGCCGCCCGTTGTGGGGGATCTTGCCCCACGACAGGTTCATGCCGTCGGTGGCGTCCTTGTTCTTCGTGATCGACGTCGTCGCCTTGTCGAGTACGCCGCCCCACAGGTCGAGGTCGACCTTGCTCTTGCGCGTCGTGTCGTTGTAGGTGTCGAGCGCCTTCATCGACGCGGCGAGTTCGTCCTCGAACTTCTTGACCTGGAAGTTGTGGCGATCGAGTGCGTCGGCGGTGTCGTTCGCGCGGATCGCGGCGATCTTCTGCGAGTTCGCCCAGTCGTCGACCTGGCGCTGTGCGGCCTTGAATGCGGACGCGTTGAGAATGCCCTCGTCGCGCAGCGTGACGAGTTGCCGCTGCAGGTGGCCGGCGGCCAGGCCCGCGTCGTCGAACTTCTCGTTGAGCCCGTCGAGGAAGCCGGGGTCCAGGCGCAGCGAGGCGAAGTTCTTCTCGGCGTCCTTGAGGTAGACCGAGAATCGGTCGGTGAACGCCTTGCCGTAGACCCCGCCGGACGAGCGGCCGTTCTTCTCCCAGCGGGCGAAGGCGTCCTGGCCGGACTTCGCGAGCGTGTCCTTGAAGCCCTTCGACCACGTCTCGTCGAAGCCGTCGGACGCCTCGGCGCCCATCTTCCGGCCGATGTTCTCCGCGTCCTTTGGGGTGCGGCGACCGTCGAGACGTGCCGTGAAATCGACCCGACCGACGGTGTTGGTCACCGCTGCCCCCTCATCCGCCTGTCAGGGCGCCTTGCGCGCGCTGGAAGATGCCGAACTCTGCTTCGATCACTCTACGGCTAACCCTGCGGTCACGCGGGTCAAGCGGGCTCTCCAATTCGATGACGAACTGTTCGTACGTCATCTCCTCGGTCCTGAGCCGCTGTGTAGCCCAGACGAAAACGGCGTCTAGGAACTGGCCTGGTCGGAGGTCGAAAGGGTCGATCCCTTGCCAGGCGAACGCCCCGTTGATTTCCGCCCACCGGCTGCCCGCGAGCGCGAGGAGGCGGTGGACGGCGGGGTAGGGCGGCCGTCGCTGAACGCCTCGATCACGCGGTCGATCACACCTCCGTCGGGGTTCTGATCCGTCCCGCCGAGCAAGTCGCCCATGTCGATGCGCCGCTGGTGGATCAGGCGCTTCACGTGGGCGAGCGCCTCTGATCCGAAGATGTCCTGGATGGCGTCGAAGATGGCCGCCACCTGCGCGCCGCCGCCCTGCTGGCGGGCGTACGTGAGGAGCGCCATCTGCGCGGTCGTGAGCGGTTCGGCCACGACCTCCATACCGAACAGGCCGACGACGAGGCCGCCGTCGTCCTTCTTGTCGGCCTCGGATGCCTCCGCGGCCGCTGCGAACTCGAGCATGAGTCCCCTTCCGTCGTGAGCAACGTATCACATTGGAGTGTCCCACCCTGGGACACTCACCCGTATGGGACGGCGCCGTAGCGCATGGCCGCCTTCGTGCACGCGCGGTCCAGCCAGGGGTTCGCGTCCTGGCCGGCGACGGAGCGCACGCGCTTCTTGCCGAACGACTGCCCGGCGTAGCGACTGACCGTGTTGCGGCCGGGCCCGCCGGGCGGCAGCACCATGAAGCCGCCGTCGGCCGACGCGCCCTCCGTGCCGCCGTGCACCCACTCGGCGTGCTCCGCCACGTTGGTGATCGTGGCGCGGCAGGCGTACTGGTTCAGGCCGCGGATGCTCGAGCGGTGGGAGCGCGCCAGGCCGCCGCTGCGCGCGGGCGCTTCATTCACGGCGTCGCGGTGCATCCGCAGGCGCACGCGATCGAGCCAGCGGTAGCCCTGGCCGCCCGGCTGGAACTGTGCTGACAGGTTCTTCCGGTAGACGGTGACCGTGTATCCGAGCGCCATGGCGTCACCCGATGAAGGCGAACCAGGATCCGCCCGACACGCCCGCGCCGGACGGCAGCGGCGTCCAGTCGCCGAGGGCGAACTGCCACTCGCGCCGCTCGGGATCCTTCGTGTCGCCGAAGCAGCACGCGAGCGCCTTGTGCACGGCGGCCATGTCGCTCATGTACAGCCGGGAGGCGTCGTACATCTGCTGCGGATCCGGCATCGCGCGCTGGTCCGTCGGGCGCGGCATTGCGCGCGCCACGCCGATCTCCACCTGCATCGCCAACGGCGAGGCGCAGTGCGGCCGCAGCCCCGGGTCGGCCGGGTCCGGGAACGCCGTCGAGGGGAAGGTCTGCACCGGGCGCACCCACGCGATCCCGGTGCAGCCCGTCATGACTGCACCCAGGTACGGCTGCGTGTCACCCACCCATAGCCCGCAGTAGCAGAGGTCCGGCCCCTTCGCCTCGGCGAGCGCGGTGCACAGGCACTCCGCGAGCGCCTGCAGCCGTGGCCAGAAGCGCGTCTCGTCGACCAGATCGCTCAGCGGCGACGCCACGTCGTCTGCCTTCCGCCGACGCCGACCGTCTCGGGGGACGCCATCATCACCGGCATCTTGAGCCGATTCGGGTTGTAGATCCGGATGAGCGCATCGACCTCGGGGATCGTGCCGCCGGTGTCGCCGTCCGGGAAGTCCATGGTGGAGAACTCGTACGACTCGCCGCCGCGCGTCGCGCGCGTCACGTTCGACGGCAGGCGGCAGTCCTGGCCCTCGCAGTTCAGCAGGAACTCGTTGGCGAGCACGCCGGCCGCGCGCCGCGTCATCACGTTCGGCGCCGCGCCGCGGTAGTAGGTGACCTCGAAGCCGGGGATCGCGGACGCCATGTCCTGGCACATCGGCCACGCCTCGCCGTCCTGGCGGATCAGCAGGTTGCCGTTGTCGACGCGGTACGCCAGCGGGTCCAGTTCGACGCCGTCGATCTTGATCGACTCGATCCGGCCGACCGGACCGGGCAGCACCACCGTCGGCGCCGAGCCGCAGTCGCACGAGTCGGCGGCCGTGCCGCAGCCGCACGCGTTGTACCAGACGCCACCCGAGATGTACGGGTTGAACATCCCGATCCGAACCGGGCTCCAGCCACTCAGAGACGAGCGAGAAACGGGCGCGACCAGCCACGTACCCGGAGGGGCGCAGCGCGCCGCGCACGGGCGGATGGTGACCGGGCAGGTGCCGATCTGGTACGCCGTCAGGGATGCGAGCAGCGACCAGGCGTACGCCTCCGAGATCGCGATGCTGCGCGCGAGCGCGTCATCCTCGAGTGCCTTCTCGAACTCCTCGTCCGTGAAGCGGCACGACCAGTCGGTCCCGGGCGGGTAGCAGATGTCCATGGGGCCCCCTTCGTGGTGAGTCTACTGGGCGGCTTAGATCACATCGAAGAGGGCGTGCAGGACGCCGGCCGCGATGTCGTCTGCGCCGTTGTCGTTCGGGTGGATGAGGTCGGCATACAGGCCGAGCGTGACCGCGACGTCGTAACCGCCCCACCGCTCGCTCATGTCGATCAGGCAGACGTCCTTTTCGATCGCGATCTCGCGGTACGCCTGGCGGTACTGATCCCAGGACTCGGGCGGGATCGAGCCGACCGGCGTGCCGAGCCCGTCGATGTCGGGCCGCGGGTTCCAGAGCAGCACGACGTCGCCGCCCGCATGCGTCCCGCCGCCCAGGGTTGGCGCGGTGGACCGCTGCCGGTCGATCACGGTCCGGAGGTAGCCCTTCACCGTTTCGACGTCGCGCTTGCCCTGCCAGTCGTTGATGCCGAGCGCGAGCACGAGCAGGTCCGCCTTCGCGGTGTCCAGGAAGACGAGACCGACGGTGCCGTTGACCTCGTCCGTCGGGACGAACGTACTGAGACTCTTGCTGCTGATCGACATGCTGCCAACCCGGAACGTGCCCGCCGTCGGGACGCGACCCTCGATCATCGTGAGGAAAATGTCGGTCGACGTCGCCTCGGGCCACATGCGAATCGTGTGGACGCCGCGCGCACCGGCCGGGATCTTGAAGACGTTGTGCGCGACCGTGCCCGTGCCGACGAAGTAGCCGGGCTCGCGGTTCGCGGACAGGTTGCTGTTGCCGATGCGGACAGACGGGGCGCCGTCGATCGAGTACCGGATGAAGTGCCCAGCCGACAGCGTGTAGACCCAGAACTCGGAGCAGTCGTCGGTGAACTCAAAGTAGGCGTCGCCGGACGTGGCGTCACCGGTGCCATTCACGCGGTACGTGGAGTTGGAGAACGGGCCGAATGTGTGGTTCGTCACGTCACCCACAAACTTCCACCGCGGATCCCACGGGATGTTCGTCAGCACGCTCGGGTTGGCGAGCGTCAGTCCGCCACCGGCGTAGCCGAACCGGCGGTCGAGCATGGACCGGAGGCGGCCCGGCCACGAGTTCTTCGGCTTCGGGTTCGACGCACCCGTCGCGGCGGCGCCGAACGGGATCGAGTCACCGGCCACCATGATGTGCGCCTGCTTGTCGCCGGCTGCCACCCGCGTGCGCGTCTGACGCCACCGCAGGGCGGCGAGCGGCGACGGAATGAAGACGCCGTCATGGGATTGCATGGCGGCGACTTCGGTGGCCCATTCGTGTCGACGGTCGCCGAGCGGATGTCCCGTGTTGGGCTGGAAGGGATTCTCAGGCAGCATGGCACTTCCTTCGGTCAGTGGTCGTAGACGGTGAACGTGTCCATCTCGGGGAGCGTGGACGAGGGCAGGAAGAATCCGGCGCGACCACCCGTGGTCACCGACGAGTCGGTGCGTGTCACCCGCACGACGCCGTCCACGATGGCCGTGATGGTGGAGCCCTGCACGGACAGTTCGATGCGGGATCCGGGGAGTACGGCGCCTGGGGCGGACAGGCCGAGCACGGTGAGGCTCCCGGCGACGCGGCGGCCGATGTAGATGCC
>Ga0307406_10000057_pt1 | contig 61661 bp, 54 predicted proteins | sample 322Cmetagenome_3_FD_203706 | JGI IMG/M metagenome (GOLD analysis project Ga0307406, IMG submission 203706) | Maize rhizosphere microbial communities from greenhouse at UC Davis, California, United States - 322HYB-C-2 | ecosystem: Host-associated > Plants > Roots > Rhizosphere > Soil | place...
TGCCCGGGCGGTGGGGCGCGCCCCCCCCCGGGGGCGCACCCCACCCTCCGGTCACCACCCGGCCACCGCGTGACCACCCGACACGAGAGCTCCCCATGACGCACGATCCCCTCCTCGCGCTCGCCCGGCACCTGCCCGCCATCGACGGATTCCCCACGGTCGACGAACTGCGCGCCGACCTGCTCGCCCGGCGCGACGCGCAGCCGGACCGCATCGGCCACGCCGTCATCGGACACTCTCGTCTCGGCTCGCCGATCGACCACTTCACGATCGGCGACGGACCGCTGCAGGTCGTCATCGCCGGGGGCGTCCACCCCAACGAGCCCATCGGCTTCCGCACCGTGCAGCAGCTGGTGCGCCTGCTGCTCGAGGCCCCCGAACTCGGCGGGCTCGACGCCACCTGGCACATCGTGCCCTGCGCCGACCCCGACGGCGCGCGTCTGAACGAGTCGTGGTTCGGCTCCGCCGATCGGCTCTCGTACTTCGAGGGCTTCTACCGTCCCGCGCCCGGCGAGCAGGTGGAGTGGTCGTTCCCCTTCGACTACAAGGAGGCGTGGTTCGACCATCCGATTCCGGAGACCCGGGCGCTGATGGCGCTGTTCGACCGCGTGCGCCCCGACGTGTTCGTGGGTCTCCACAACGCCGAGTTCGGCGGCGTGTACTTCTACCTCAACGAGCACGACACCGTCCTGGCCCGCGAGCTGCGCGACCTTCCCGCCGCCTTCGAACTGCCGCTGGATGTCGGCGAGCCCGAGATGGACGGCCTCGTCCGCCTCGACGACGCGGTCTTCCGCGCTCCGCTCGCCCGGGAGCGCTACGACCACCGAGAGTCGCTCGGGCTCGCGCCCGAGAAGCGCTCCGGTGGTGCGGGCACCGCCGACTACCTCGAGCGCTACGGCACCACGACGATGATCGCCGAGCTCCCCTACTGGACCCACCCCGACGCCGCCGACACCACTCCCACCTCGCGGGTGTACCGCGACGTCATCGCCGAGAAGGCCGACGCGCTCGACGAGCTCCACGTGCTGCTGCAGCGGGTGCTGGACGCCGCGCGTCCGTCGCTCACGATCGACTCGCCGTTCCGCCGCGCCAGTGAGGCGTTCGTCCCCGGCATGGGCGAGGCGGCCGCCGCGGAGCGCGCGCGCCTGAGCGATCCGGCGCTGGAGCGTCCCGCGACGGTGGCGGAGGTGTTCGGCAACCGCGAGGTGGTGCGCACCTTCCGGCTCCGCTTCGGCGGCATCCTGCGTCGCGCGCTCGCCGCCGAGGTCGCCGCGGGCGTCGCCCACGAGGCGGTGCGCAGCGCCTCGACCGAGCTGGAGGCGGTCTTCCGCGGGTGGCTCGCCGCCGAGCGCGACACCGACCTCGCCCCCGCTCCGGTCTCGGCGCTCGTGGGCGTGCAGCTGGCCGCCGTGCTGGCCACGGTGAGACGGCGGCGCGGATGATCCTCGCGCGCCGGATCGGCGCCCGCATCGCCGAGTTCGCGCTCGTCTTCGTGGGTGTGACCTTCATCATCTACGCCACGGTGTGGGCGCTGCCGGGCGACCCGATCGCGGCGCTCGGCGGCGACCGGCCGCTGCCCGACAACGTCGTGGCGCAGCTGCGGGAGCAGTTCCACCTCGACGATCCACTCTGGCAGCAGTTCCTGCGCTACCTCGGCGGGCTGTTCACCGGCGACCTCGGCACGACCTTCTCCGGGGTCCCCGTCGCCGAGCGGATGGCCTCGCGATGGCCCGTGACCATCACGCTCGCCCTCACGGCGTGGGTCATCGAGGTCGTCATCGGCGTCGCGCTCGGCCTGATCGCGGGACTGCGCCGCGACAGCGCGATCGACCGCACTGTGCTCTTCGGCACCATCCTCGCCACGTCGATCCCGATCTTCGTGGTGGCCGTCTCGGCGCAGCTCGTCTTCGGGCTCCACCTCGGCTGGCTGCCGATCGCGGGGACCGACGCCGGGTGGCCGGTCGCGTACATCCTGCCCGCCACCGTCATCGCCCTCTTCGGCCTCGCCTCCATCGCACGCCTCATGCGCGGCAGCGTCATCGACTCGATGGAGTCGGACTTCGTCCGCACCCTCCGCGCCAAAGGCATGCCCGGCTCCCGTATCGTCGGCCTTCACGTGATGCGCAACTCCGTCGCCCCCGTGCTGACCTTCGTCGCGATCGACCTCGGGTTCCTGCTGGGGGGAGCGGTGGTGGTGGAGGGCATCTTCAATCTTCCCGGGATCGGGCAGCTCCTCTTCAGCGCGATCCGCACCCACGAAGGACCCACGGTCGTGGGGGTGGGCACGACGCTCATCCTGATCTTCCTCGTGCTGAACGTGGTGGTCGACCTCCTCAACTCGCTGCTGGACCCCCGGAGCCGTCATGACTGAGACCGCCGCGGCCGCCCTCGAGCACGTCACCGTCAGCCGGGGCGTGTGGACGAGCCTGCGCCGCCGTCCCCTGTTCTGGATCAGCGCCGCCATCCTCGCCGTGCTCGCGGTGATCTCGCTGTTCCCGGATGCCATCGGCGGCCTGTTCGGTCAGCCCGATCCCCGCGCGTGCGAACTCCGCGACAGCAAGCTCCCGCCGACCGCCGCGCATGTGTTCGGCACCGACCTGCAGGGCTGCGACATCTACGCCAACGTCATCCACGGGGCGCGCACGTCACTGTTCATCGGCGTCATGGCGACCGTCATCGCGCTCGTCATCGCGATCGTCGTCGGCACGCTCGCCGCCTACTTCGGCGGCTTCGCGGACATCCTCATCTCGCGGCTCACCGATGTCTTCCTCGGCTTCCCGTTCATCCTCGGCGCCATCATCGTGCTCAACAGCGTGGGGGAGCGGACGCCGTTCGTCGTGGCGGTCGTGCTCGCCGCATTCAGCTGGCCGACCCTGGCCCGGCTCGTGCGCACCTCGGTGCGGACGGTGCGGAACATGGACTACATCAGCGCCGCACGGGCGATGGGCATCTCCCACACCCGCACGCTTCTGACGCACGTGGTGCCCAACGCGATCGGGCCGGTGCTGGCGATCACCGCCACCATGGTCGGGAGCATCATCGTCGCCGAATCGACGCTGACCTTCCTCGGCGTCGGACTGCGCTCGCCGTCGATCTCGTGGGGGCTGCAGATGGCCAACGCGCAGTCGTACTTCGGCTCCTCGCCGCACATGCTCGTCTTCCCCGCCCTCTTCCTCAGCGTGACCGTGTTCGCGCTCATCACCCTGGGCGACATCCTGCGGGATGCGCTCGACCCGAAAGGACGCCGACTGTGACCGTCACCCCTCCCGATGTGGAAGCCCGTCGACGCGATGCCGTGCGCGACGCGGCGGAGTACGCGGCGCGGTGGTTCGCGTTCGCCGGCGAGAGCCGCCAGGTCCCGGGCATCCAGGCGGCGATCCGCTACCGGGGCGAGCTCGTCCTCGAGTTCGCGTGGGGCGCTGCCGACCTGGACACCGGGGAGGAGCTCACCACCGAGAGCCTCTTCCGGATCGCCTCGCACTCGAAGACCTTCACCGCGACGGCGGTCTTCCAGCTCGCCGAGCGCGGCGCGCTGCGTCTGGACGACACGGTCGCGCAGTGGGTGCCCGAGCTGGCGGAGTCCGACCTGGCCGCCATCACCGTGCGCGAGCTCCTCGCCCACCAGGGCGGCGTCGTGCGCGACGGCCGCGACGCCGATTACTGGCAACGCGGCGCCGCCTTCCCCGACCGGCAGCGGATCGTCGACATCTGCCGGGGCGAGGGGCGCATCTTCGCCCGCAACGAGCACTTCAAGTACTCGAACATCGCCTACTCGGTGCTGGGTCTCATCATCGAGGCGGCGTCGGGCACCGACTACGACACGTTCACGCGGGACAACATCTGCCTCCCGCTGGGGCTGGAGCGCTCGGGTTCGGAGTGGCAGGCGGCCCGGGCCTCCGAGTACGCAGCCGGACACACGGCGCGCTTCGCGCTCAAAGGCGCGCGACGCGTGATCGCGCACGTCGACACGCGGGCGATGGCCGCCGCGACCGGATGGTTCTCGACGGCCACCGAGACGAGCGCTTACATGGCCGCGCACGCCCTGGGCGACGACCGGCTGCTGGGCGACGACAGCAAGCGCCAGGCGCAGTACCGGGTCTCGCGCATCGAGATCGGCGGGGCGCACCGCCACTACGGTCTGGGCTTCGAGCTCTTCGAACTCGACGGCGGACTGCTCGTCGGCCACAGCGGCGGCTACCCCGGTCACATCACGCGCACGTGGCTCGATCCCGACAACGACATCGTCGTCAGCGTCTTCACGAACGCGATCGACGGACCCGCCGACACCCTCGCGACCGGCGCGATCGCGCTCCTGCGTCTCGCGCTGACGCACGCGGAGGACGATGAGCGCATCGAGGGCGTCGAGGGTCGCTACGCGAGCCTGTGGTCGGTCCTCGATCTCGCCCACCTCGGTGGCGCGACCTTCGCCCTCCATCCACAGCTCGACGACCCGGCCCGCGTGGCCGAGAAGGTCGAGACCGACGACGACGGAACACTCCGTCAGCCCGCCCGAGCGAGCTTCGGCGCGGCGGGGGAGCCCGTCGAGGTGGCGCGCGACGGGTCGGGTGCGGTGGAATCGATCACGTGGAGCGGCATGACGATGTGGCCGTTCGACGCGTTCACCGAGGCGATGGCTCAGCCTGACCCCGGACGGATCTTGGAGGGCATGGCACTGTGACGGACGTGGACAAGGACGACGCGGCGCCCCTCGACCTCGCCGAGGAGCTGCGCACCTTCGTGGAGGACTTCGCGTTCGCCTGGGGCGCCGCCGGCAATCCCCGCATGGACGGGCGCGTGCTCGGTCTCCTGCTGATCGTGGACCGGCCGTTCCTCTCATCGGCGCAGATCGCGGAGATGCTCGGGGCGAGCGCGGGAGCGGTGTCCATGTCGACGCGCGCCCTCGTGAGCCTCGGATTCCTCAAGCCGCACTCGCTCCCGGGCGACCGCAGCCGGTACTTCCGCGTGGAGGAGGACGTGTGGGGGAGCTTCCTGGCCGGTGAGCGCGACTACGCCCGCCGGATCACCTCGACCATCGACTACGGTCTGGACGTCGTCTCGGAGGACGCCGTCGGACCCCGCACGCGCCTGAACAACGCGCGGCGGTACATGATCTGGCTCGTCGGCTATCACCGCAAGATGCTCAGCGACTGGGAGGCCTACCGGGACTCCGGCGCCGACGAGGACGTCGACGCATGAGCACGACGCTGCTGGAGGTCCGCCGCCTGTCGGTCGACTTCGTCATGGGCGCCGAGACGGTCCACGCCGTGCGCGACGTCTCCTTCGCCCTCGAGCGCGGCGAGGTCATGGCGCTGGTCGGCGAGTCGGGCTCGGGCAAGAGCGTGACGGCGCTCTCCCTCGTCGGGCTCCTTCCCCGCGGTGCCCAGGTGCGGGGTGAGGCGCTGCTGGACGGCGACGACCTCCTGGCCATGTCGCGTGCGCAGCGCGAGGCGGTGCGGGGAACTCGCATCGGCGTGGTGTTCCAGGACCCCGGCAGCGCGCTCGACCCCGTCTTCACGGTCGGCTCGCAGATCGAGGAGATGCTGATCGTGCATCGGCCGGAGATGACCCGGGCCGAGCGCCGCGCGCGGGTGATCGAGCTGCTGGAGCAGGTGGAGATCGCCGATCCCGCGTCTCGGCTCTCGAGCTATCCGCACCAGCTGTCGGGCGGTCAGGCCCAGCGGGTCATGATCGCGATCGCCCTCGCCTGCGATCCCGAGATCCTCATCGCCGACGAGCCGACGACCGCGTTGGACGTCACGGTGCAGCGCGAGGTGCTCGATGTCCTCCGGCGCCTTCGCGACCGCATCGGCACCTCGATCGTCATGATCACCCACGACATGGGCGTCGTCGCCGACATCGCCGACCGCGTCGTGGTCATGCGGGACGGCCGGGTGGAGGAGGCCGCCGGCGTGCGGGAACTGTTCGCCGCGCCGCAGGCCGACTACACGCGGCGGCTGCTGGCCGCCGTCCCTCGCCTCGGTGCACCCGAGCGCGCGGCGCCGGCCGCCGAGACCGCCGTGCTCGACGTCGATGCGCTGTCGGTCGTCTACGGCCGCGGTGCGCGCGCCCTCACGGCCGTGGACGATGTCAGCCTCCGAGTCGGCGAGGGCGAGATCGTCGCGCTGGCCGGCGAATCCGGTTCGGGGAAGTCCACGATCGGGCGGTGTGCGCTCGGCCTCGCGCCGATCTCGGCGGGCGCGGTCCGCATCGACGGCGTCGACCTCGCCCGGGTGCGCGGCCGGCGCGCGGTGGCGGTCAAGCGCCGCGTCGGCGTCGTGTTCCAGAACTCCACCGCGGCGCTCGACCCCCGGCGCACCGTCGGCGACGCCATCGGGGAGCCGTTGCGCGTGCACGGGCGCCTGCGGGGCGCCGCGCTGCAGGCCCGCACCGCCGAGCTGCTCGACGCGGTCGGGCTCCCGTCGGCGTGGCACCGCCGCTACCCGCACGAGCTGTCGGGCGGTCAGCGGCAGCGGGTGGCGATCGCGCGGGCCATCTCGCTGCGGCCGCGCCTGCTCATCGCCGACGAGCCCACGAGCGCCCTGGACGTCTCGGTGCAGGCGACGGTGCTCGACCTGCTGCGGGACCTGCAGCGGGAGCTCCGGTTCGCCTGTCTGTTCATCAGCCACGATCTCGCCGTGGTCGATGAGCTGTGCGACCGGATCGTGGTGCTCCAGCGCGGCCGCATCGTCGAGGAGGGATCCCGGGTCGACGTGCTGCGCCGGCCGCAGCACCCGTACACGCGTGCGCTCATCGCCGCGGCGCCCGTGCCGGACCCCGTCGAGCAGGCGCGCCGGCGCGAGGCCGTGCCGGCGGGCTGACGCTCAGGCGGGCTCGTCTACCCTGGTTCCATGACCGATTCCACGCCCGTGCGCGCCACCGGACCCCGCCAGGTGCGCCCGCGCACCGAGGGGTGGACCCAGCGCACCGACGCCGAGGGCAAGCCGCTCCTGCAGTTCGCCGCGCCCAAGAAGGGCATGCCGCCGGCGCATCTGGCCGACCTCACCCCCGCGCAGCGCATCGAACGCGTGAAGGAGCTCGGGATGCCGGGCTTCCGCGCGGCCCAGCTCGAGAAGCACTACTTCCAGCACTACACGTCCGATCCGGCCGAGATGACCGACCTTCCCGCCGCGGGCCGCGAGGAGTTCGTCGCCGCGATGCTGCCCCCGCTTCTCACCGAGGTGCGCCGGCTGGAGACCGACAAGGGCGACACGATCAAGTTCCTCTGGAAGCTCCACGACGGAGCCCTCGTCGAGTCGGTCCTCATGCGCTATCCCGGCCGCATCACGCTCTGCGTGTCGAGCCAGGCCGGCTGCGGCATGAACTGCCCGTTCTGCGCGACCGGCCAGGCGGGGCTCACCCGCAACATGTCGGCCGCGGAGATCGTCGAGCAGATCGTCCGCGCCAACCGCCTGATCGCCGACGGCGCCCTTCGACAGGCTCAGGGACCGGGACGACAGGCTCAGGGACCGGGGAAGACGCGCGAGCGGGTCACGAACATCGTGTTCATGGGCATGGGGGAGCCGCTGGCCAACTACAACCGCGTCCTGCAGGCGGTGCGGACGATGGTCGACCAGAAGCACGGGCTCGGGATGAGCGCCCGTGGGGTGACGGTGTCGACGGTCGGTCTGGTGCCGGCGATCAACAAGCTCGCCGCCGAGGACATCCCGGTGACCTTCGCGCTGTCGCTCCACGCGCCCGACGACGGCCTGCGCGACGAGATGATCCCGATCAACTCTCGCTGGAAGGTCGACGAGGCCCTCGACGCCGCCCGCGGCTACTTCGAGAAGACGGGCCGGCGCGTGTCGATCGAGTACGCGCTCATCAAGGACATGAACGACCACGCCTGGCGGGCGGACCTGCTCGCCGAGAAGCTCAACGCGCGTGGCCGCGGCTGGGTGCACGTGAACCCGATCCCGCTGAACCCGACGCCGGGGTCCGTGTGGACGGCCTCGGAGGTGCCCGTGCAGAACGAGTTCGTCCGCCGGCTGAACGAGGCCGGCATCCCGACGACCCTGCGCGACACCCGCGGCAAGGAGATCGACGGCGCCTGCGGGCAGCTCGTCGCCACCGAAGAGGACCGCGCCGCGGCCGCCACGGCCTGACGGGACCCGCCCCCGGTCCGCTCCGGCGCCACTAGCGTGGAGACATGGTCAACTATCGCTATCTCGGCAACAGCGGATTCAAGGTCTCGGAGATCACCTACGGCAACTGGGTGACCCACGCCTCGCAGGTGGGGGACGAGGCCGCGATCGCGACGGTCCACAAGGCGCTCGATCTCGGCATCACCTCCTTCGACACCGCCGACACCTACGCCAACACGGCCGCGGAGGTCGTCCTCGGCAAGGCCCTGCAGGGGCTCGAGCGCGCCGAGTACGAGCTGTTCACGAAGGTCTACTGGCCCATCGGCAAGAAGGGCCCGAACGACCAGGGTCTGTCGCGCAAGCATGTCTTCGACGGCATACACGGCTCGCTGCGACGCCTCGGCGTGGACTACGTCGACCTCTACCAGGCCCACCGCTACGACTACGAGACCCCGCTCGAGGAGACGATGCAGGCGTTCGCCGACATCGTCCGCCAGGGCAAGGCGCTCTACATCGGCGTCAGCGAGTGGACGGCCGAGCAGCTGCGCGAGGGCCACGCGCTCGCGACCGAGCTGGGCTTCCAGCTCGTGTCCAACCAGCCGCAGTACTCCGCGCTGTGGCGGGTCATCGAGGGCAAGGTGGTGCCCGCCTCCGAGGAGCTCGGCATCTCGCAGATCGTCTGGTCGCCGATGGCGCAGGGCGTGCTGTCCGGCAAGTACCTCCCCGGCCAGCCGGTCCCGGCGGGCTCGCGCGCGACCGACGAGAAGAGCGGTGCGAACTTCATCAAGCGCTTCCTCGACGACGACGTGCTCACCGCCGTGCAGAAGCTGAAGCCGATCGCGGAAGAGGCCGGCCTCACGATGCCGCAGCTGGCGATCGCGTGGGTGCTCCACAACCCGAACGTCGCCGCGGCGCTCGTCGGCGCCTCGCGCCCCGAGCAGCTCGAGGACTCCGTGAAGGCGTCGGGCGTCGTGCTCGACGACGACACCAAGGCCGCGATCGACGCCGCTCTGGCGCCGGTGGCCGTGACCGACGTCGAGCAGACCTACACGGTGTCGCCGAAGGGACGCCCGGCCTGATCGGCCGGCCCGCCGGAGACCGCGGTGGCCACGACGAGCGCCGGCATCCTGCTCTATCGCCTCGAGGAGGCGGGCGGGGCGTCGGTGCTCGTCGCCCACATGGGCGGCCCGTTCTGGTCCGGCAAGGACGAGGGAGCGTGGTCGATCCCCAAGGGCGAGATCGACGGCGATGAGGGGCTGCTCGACGCCGCGCGGCGCGAGTTCCGCGAGGAGCTCGGCGTCGACCCGCCCGGCACGGAGTATGCCGAACTCGGCACATTCGGGTACTCCTCGGGCAAGCGGGTGACCGTCTTCGTCGCCGACGGGACGGACTTCACCGCCACCGACTTCGACTTCGGCACGTTCGAGCTCGAGTGGCCGCCGCGGTCGGGCCGGACCGCCTCGTTCCCCGAGGTCGACCGCGCGGAGTGGATGACCGTCGCCGATGCGCGCGACCGGCTCGTGAAGGGGCAGCGTCCGGCCCTCGATCGCCTCGAAGAGCTACTGGCGGAGCTCGGCGCCTGAGGCCACACTGTCGGGCAGGAGACGAGAGGACGCCGCCATGGCTCACGGAGACATCACCCACATCGACATCCCGGTCAGCGACCTGACGAAGGGGGCGGCCTTCTACTCCGACCTGTTCGGCTGGCAGATCGCCGAGGCGCCCGGGTTCGAGGGCTACCCGATGTGGCAGGCGCCCAACCAGATCAGCGGTGGCGGCCTCGCTCCGCGCTCGGAGGGCTTCACCCAGCCGCGGTCCTACGTCGAGGTGGACTCGATCGACGAGACGATCGCGAAGGCCGAGGCCGCCGGCGGATCGGTGGCGATGGCCAAGGACAACATCACCGCCACGAGCTGGTGGGCGATCATCGTCGACCCGGACGGCAACCACATCGGCCTCTTCGAGGGCTCGACGGGGATCTAGTCCGGGCTCAGCGCCGTTTCGCAGGGGCGGCCGAGACGTCCAGCTTCTCGTGGTGTCCGCTCAACGACGACCACGCGCTCGCGGTCCCCGTCGCCGCGTGCTCCGAGGCGCGGACGGCCCGCTCGTCGGCCCACTCGTTGAGCACGTGGCCGCGATGGCCGCGCACGTGCTCGAGGATGACGTCCGGAAGCCCGGCCGCCCGGCGTGCGTCGCGTGCGACGATGAGCTGCTCGAGCAGATCGCGGTTCTTGGTCGGGGCGCCCGTCGAGGTCTTCCAGCCGCGACGGCGGTGCGCGTCCATCCACGACGAGTAGGTGTCGATGGCGTACTTCGAGTCGGCCTGGACGACGAGCTCGGCGACCTCGGGGTGGTCTTCGATGGCCTTCAGCAGGCCCAGCAGTTCGCCGATGTTGTTGGTGCCCTCGGGGAGCGAACCGGCTGCCCAGTGGCCGTCCTCGCCGACCCAGGCCCAGCCGGTGGGGCCGGGATTGCCTTTGCAGGCGCCGTCGGTGGCCACGACATAGCGGGTGGAATCGGTCACCCCTCGACGGTAGTCGATGGCGGCGGCTTCCGTTGTGTATACGAAAAGGGTCGTCACTGCCGTTTCGGAGCCGATCTGGCGGATTTATGTATACACTGGGGCCATGCGAGCGGGTGAGCGGGCCTACCAGACGCTCCTCGACGAGATCCAGTCCGGCACGCTGACGGCCGGCACCGTCCTCGGCGAGGTGGAGCAGGCCGCCCGGCTGGGAGTCAGCCGCACGCCCCTGCGGGAGGCCCTCGGCCGGCTCGCGGCCGACGGGCTCGTCGTGCAGGCCTCGCCCCGCGTCACCGTCGTGTCGGAGATCGACGCCGACGACATCCGCGAGCTGTTCGAGCTGCGCCGCGCACTCGAGGAGAGTGCCGCACGTCTGGCCGCCCGGCGCGGGCGACCGGAGGCGTTCGCGGGCCTCGCCGACGAGTTCGCCGGCATCGACCCGACCGCCGCGCCGGACGACTACTACGCCCTCATCGCGCGGTTCGACGCCGCGGTCGACGCGGCCGTCGCGAACGACTACCTCACGAGCGCGCTGCGGAACATCCGCACCCACCTCGTCCGCGTCCGGCGGCTCGCCCGCGACAAGCCCGGGCGGCTCGCGGCCTCCGCCGGCGAGCACCGCCTGATCGCGGCCGCCATCGCCGCGGGCGACGCCGATCTGGCCGCCCACGCCACCCACGTCCACCTGCACAACGCCCTCACCGGCATCCTCGAGTCCCTGGAGGCCCCCGCATGACCGTCACCCATCACGTCCGCGTCCACCGCAGCGACGAGGAGCTTCCGCGCGAGCAGCAGCTCGCCCACAAGATCGCGGAGGTCGCCGCCGACCCCGTCGCCGTGGAGGCCGACGTCGTCGACATGATCGTGAACCGCCTCATCGACAACGCGGCGGTGGCGGCAGCGTCCCTCACCCGCGCGCCGGTCAGCGCGGCCCGTCAGCAGGCCCTGGACCACCCGGTCTCGCGCGGCGGCGACGGCGCGACGGTCTTCGGCGAGCCGGACGAGACCCGCACCAGTCCCGAGTGGGCGGCGTGGGCCAACGGGGTCGCCGTGCGCGAGCTCGACTACCACGACACGTTCCTGGCGGCCGACTACTCGCACCCGGGTGACAACATCCCGCCGATCCTCGCCGTCGCCCAGCACGTCGGAGCAGACGGAGCCGCGCTCGTGCGCGGGATCGCGACGGGTTACGAGATCCAGATCGACCTCGTCCGCGCGATCTGCCTGCACAAGCACAAGATCGACCACGTCGCGCATCTCGGACCCTCCGCTGCGGCCGGGATCGGCACCCTCCTCGGCCTCGACGTCGCCACGATCGCTCAGGCCGTCGCGCAGGCGCTCCACACGACGACCGCGACGCGGCAGTCGCGCAAGGGCGAGATCTCGACGTGGAAGGCGTACGCGCCGGCCTTCGCGGGCAAGATGGCCGTCGAGGCGGTGGACCGCGCGATGCGGGGGCAGACCTCGCCGAACCCGATCTACGAAGGCGAGGACGGCGTCATCGCCTGGCTGCTCGACGGGCCGGCCGCCGCCTACGACGTGCCGCTTCCGGGCGCCGGCGAGCCCAAGCGCGCCATCCTGGACTCGTACACGAAGGAGCACTCGGCGGAGTACCAGGCGCAGGCCTGGATCGACCTGGCGCGCAAGCTGCACCACGCGCACCCGGCCCTTCGACAGGCTCAGGGACCGGGGGCGGCTCAGGGACCGGGTGCGGCTCGGGGACCGGGGGCGGCTCAGGGACCGGGGGCGGCTCAGGGACCGGGGGCGGCTCAGGGGCCGGGGGCGGCTCAGGGACCGGGGGCGGAGATCGCGTCGATCGTGCTGCACACGAGCCACCACACGCACTACGTGATCGGCTCCGGCGCGAACGATCCCCAGAAGTACGACCCGACCGCCTCCCGCGAGACGCTCGACCACTCCATCCCGTACATCTTCACGGTCGCCCTGCAGGACGGCGGCTGGCACCACGTCGACTCCTACACGCCCGAGCGCGCGGCACGGCCCGACACCGTCGCGCTGTGGCAGAAGGTGACGACGGCCGAGGATGCCGAATGGACCCGTCGCTACCACTCGGACGACCCGGCCGAGAAGGCCTTCGGGGGCCGCGTGGAGATCACGCTGGCCGACGGGTCGACGATCGTGGACGAGATCGCCGTCGCCGACGCGCATCCGCTCGGTGCGCGACCCTTCGCCCGCGAGGACTACATCCGCAAGTTCCGCCTGCTGGCCGAGCCGGTGCTGGAGGCGCCGGAGATCGAGCGCTTCCTCGCGCTGGTCCAGCGTCTACCCGAGCTCACCGCCGCGGAGGTGCGGCAGCTGGGGTTCGTCGCGAAGCCGGGCGTGCTCGACGGTGCACCCGCTCCGAAGGGGCTCTTCTGATGGTGCGGCGTTTCGTCTCGCTGCGCTCGCTCAACGACCGAGGTCCCGTTCCGCGTTTCGTCTCGCTGCGCTCGCTCAACGTCCGGGGTCCCGTTCCGGTCGTTGAGCGAGGAGCGCAGCGACGAGACGAAACGGCGTTCCCGCCGCTGCACGATCGGAAGGTGTTCTGATGCTGTACTCGACGGTCTCCGCCGCAGACAAGCGCCGGGTGCTGCGCGAACGGCTCGCCGCCGGCGAGCTCGTGCGCTTCCCGGGCGCGTTCAACCCGCTGAGTGCCCGCCTCATCGAGCGCAAGGGCTTCGAGGGCGTCTACATCTCCGGCGCGGTGCTGTCCGCCGACCTCGGCCTGCCCGACATCGGCCTGACGACTCTCACCGAGGTGGCGGGCCGTGGCCAGCAGATCGCCCGCATGACCGACCTGCCGGCGATCATCGACGCCGACACCGGCTTCGGCGAGCCGATGAACGTGGCCCGCACCATCCAGACCCTCGAGGACGCGGGGCTGGCGGGCGCCCACATCGAGGACCAGGTCAATCCGAAGCGCTGCGGCCATCTCGACGGCAAGGCGGTCGTCGACGCCGACACCGCCGTGAAGCGCATCCGCGCCGCGGTCGACGCGCGACGCGATCCGAACTTCCTCATCATGGCGCGCACCGACATCCGCGCCGTCGAAGGGCTGGATGCGGCGATCGACCGGGCCAAAGCGCTCGTCGACGCCGGCGCCGACGCCGTCTTCCCCGAGGCCATGCGCGATCTCGCCGAGTTCGAGGCGATGGCGTCCGCGCTCGAGGTGCCGATCCTCGCGAACATGACCGAGTTCGGGAAGTCCGACCTCTTCTCGACGTCGCAGCTGCAGGGTGCCGGGGTGAGCATCGTCATCTGGCCGGTGTCGCTGCTGCGGATGGCGATGGGCGCGGCGGGCCGCGCACTGGATACGCTGGCCGGGGAAGGACACCTCACGTCGCGGCTGGGCGAGATGCAGCACCGCGCCGACCTGTACGACCTCATCGACTACGAGGGGTACAGCCACTTCGACGCGAACGTCTACACCTTCGAGCTCGACGACCGCCAGGCAACGCAAGGGAGCACGGCATGACCGACATCGACATCAGGAAGGGGCTGGCCGGCGTCGTCGCCGACGTCACCGCGATCAGCAAGGTCAACCCCGACACGAACTCGCTGCTCTACCGCGGATATCCGGTGCACGAGCTGGCGGCCACCCAGCCGGCGGAGGCGGTCGCGTATCTGCTCTGGAACGGGGAGCTCCCGGACGCCGCTGAGCTGGCCGCGCTGCGCGCCGAGGAGCGGTCGCACCGGGCGCTGGCCGATGACGTCCGCGCGGCCATCGACCTCACCCCGCTCGACGCGCACCCGATGGACGAGGTGCGGACGGCGATCAGCGTGCTCGGTGCGCGCGACCTCGCCGGCACCGGATCGGTGATGGACGCCAGCGGAACACCCGAGGACAACCTCGCCCGCAGCGTCCGCCTGTTCGCGGCGCTCCCGGCCATCGTCGCGTACGGCCAGCGCCGTCGTCGCGGGCAGGAGCCCGTGGCCCCGCGGGACGATCTGGATTACGCGGCGAACTTCCTCTGGATGACCTTCGGCGAGGAGGCGGATCCGGTCGTGGTCGACGCCTTCAACCGGTCGATGATCCTCTACGCGGAGCACTCGTTCAACGCCTCGACGTTCACCGCACGGGTCATCAGCTCCACGCTCAGCGACCTGTACTCCGCGGTCGTCGGGGCGGTGGGCGCCCTGAAGGGACCGCTGCACGGCGGCGCGAACGAGGCGGTGCTGCACGTGTTCGACGAGATCGGCGACGCCGACGACGTCGTGCCGTGGCTCGAGAAGGCCCTCGGCGAGAAGCGCAAGATCATGGGATTCGGCCATCGGGTGTACAAGCGCGGCGACTCGCGCGTGCCGACCATGAAGGCGGCGCTGGACACCCTCATCGCGCACTACGACCGGCCCGACGTCGAGGCCCTCTACGCGACGCTCGAATCGGAGTTCGTCGCCCGCAAGGGCATTTACCCGAACCTCGACTACCCGTCCGGGCCGGCCTACAACCTGATGGGCTTCGACACCCTCACCTTCACGCCGCTGTTCGTCGCGGCGCGCGTGGTCGGGTGGACCGCCCACATCATGGAGCAGACGGCGTCCAACGCCCTCATCCGTCCCCTTTCGGAGTACGTCGGACACGACGAACGCCACATCGACGGCTTCGTCGACGACGTGGGCACGGCGGCGATCTCGCTCCGCCAGGTGGAGGCCGACGGCTGAGCCGGCGCTGCCGTGCAGGGGCGGGCAGCCGCCTCACTCACTGCGCGGCTCGCCCCACGCACGCGTCATGAGGAAGGTGACGTCGCGGTCGAGATGCGCGATGCGGGCGTCGGTGGCGTCGAGTCGCGCGTCCACGCCGTCGAAGCGCGCGTTCATCTCCGCGCGCAGGGCGGCGTGGCCGCCGGTCATCTCCGCGCGCAGTCCCGCCAACCCGCCGGTCATCTCCGCGCGCAGCCCGTCGATGGCGCTCGTGGTGGAGCGCATGATCAGCGTCGTCGTGAGGCTCATGCCGCCGAGCATCACGGCGGCGAACACTCCGATGAGCGTCCAGACCTGAGGTTCGTTCACGGTGTTCTGCCTCCCGCATGGACATCCGGTGACCCCAGCGTGACACACGGGGCCCTGGCCCACGGGAGGACGGCGCAGGCCTGTGGACGGGCTGCCGGTGATCGTACCGGTGGAGGAGCGGGCGGCCGGAGCACGGCGGCGGCATGATGGATGCCATGAGCCGCACCGCCGTCATCGTCGACGCCGTCCGCACCCCCTCGGGTCGCGGCAAGCCCGGGGGAGGCCTGTCGGGCATCCATCCGGTCGATCTCGCTGCGGGCGTGCTCCGCGCCGTGCTGGAGCGCAACGGGCTGGAGTCCTCGCAGATCGACGACGTGCTCCTCGGCTGCGTCAGCCAGGTGGGGGAGCAGTCGGCCAACATCGCGCGACAGGCGGCGCTGGCCGCCGGGTTCGACGAGTCCGTCCCCGCGGCGACGATCGACCGGCAGTGCGGATCCAGCCAGCAGGCCGCGCACTTCGCCGCGCAGGGCGTGATCAGCGGCCAGTACGACATCGTGATCGCCGGCGGGGTGGAGTCGATGAGCCGGGTGCCGCTCGGCGCGGCGGGCTCGGTGGCGGGCTCGCCCGGGTCGCCGCTGCTGCGGGACCGCTATCCCGAGGGTCTCGTCGGCCAGGGGATCTCGGCGGAGCTCATCGCCGAGCGCTGGGGGTTCACCCGGGACGACCTCGACGCGTTCGCCGCGGAGTCGCATGAACGCGCGGCCGAGGCGACGGACGCCAGGCTCTTCGACGGCCAGCTCCTGCCGCAGGGCGATCTCGCCGTCGACGAGACCATCCGCCCGGGGACGACCACCGCGTCGCTCGCCGGCCTCCCGTCCGCGTTCCGCACCGATGCCGCCGCCGCGCGGTTCCCGGAGCTCGACTGGCGGGTCACCGCCGGGAACTCGTCCCCGCTCACCGACGGCGCCTCCGCCGTGCTGATCATGGCGGAGGAGACCGCGTCCGCCCTGGGTCTCACCCCGCGGGCACGGTTCCACGCCTTCGCGGTGACCGGCTCCGATCCGCTCCTCATGCTGACGGGACCCATCCCCGCCACGCGCCGCATCCTGTCCCGCAGCGGTCTCACCATCGATGACCTCGACGCGTACGAGGTCAACGAGGCGTTCGCCTCGGTGCCGCTGGCCTGGGCGGCAGAACTCGGGGCAGACCCGGCGCGCATGAACCCGTGGGGCGGGGCCATCGCCCTGGGTCACGCGCTCGGCGCGAGCGGCACGCGCCTGCTGGGCACCCTGCTCGCGCACCTCGAGCACACGGGCGGACGCTGGGGACTCCAGACGATGTGCGAGGGCGGCGGGATGGCCAACGCCACGATCATCGAGCGCCTGTAGCGCGCACCGCCCGCGCCGCGCCGGACGATCGTCGCGGTGGCCGCAGCGGCAGATGAGGGCATTCTCACTCGCGACTGTGACCGGTCTGAGTATCGTCGGCAGGACTGCACCGGGCACGATGTCGTGCCCGCGAATGCTCGGGGAGTCACAGTGTCGAACGCCGCCGTCTCGAATGCCCACCTGTCCACCGCGGTCCGCCGGCTCGTCGCCGTCATCAGCGCCGCCGCGCTGGTCGCCGCCGGTTTCGGAGGGGTCGCGATCGCCGCCCCGCCCGCGGCCGTCGCCGCCGAGCCGCGCACCTTCGCGCTCGTCGGCGACCTGCAGAGCGAGCTCGGCTGCTCGGCCGACTGGCAGCCCGACTGCGCGGCGACCGAGCTCGCCGCCACCGACGACCCGGACGTCTTCGCCGCCGAGTTCGAGGTGCCCGCGGGGTCGTGGCAGTACAAGGTCGCCGTCGACGACACGTGGGATGAGGCGTACGGGCTCGATGGCGGCGGCGACAACATCCCGCTCACCGTGGCCGGTCCCGCGACCCTGCGGTTCCTCTTCGACGACGCCGCCCATCGCGTGGGGGTCGAGGTCCGCTCGCTCCGCGGCGGCTACACGGCCGACGACGACGCGCTCGTGGCCGATCCGGTGCGCCAGGCGGGCGCCGGCGAGCAGTTCTACTTCGTCATGACCGACCGGTTCGCCAACGGCGATGCGGCCAACGACCGCGGTGGCCTGGACGGCGACCGGCTGGCGACCGGCTTCGACCCGACCTCGTCGGGCTTCTACAACGGCGGCGACATCGCGGGCCTGCGCGCGAACCTCGATTACATCAAGGGGCTCGGCACGACCGCGATCTGGCTCACGCCGAGCTTCGCCAACAAGCCCGTGCAGGGCGAGGGCGATGCGGCGAGCGCCGGCTACCACGGCTACTGGATCACCGACTTCACCCGGATCGATCCGCACCTGGGCACGAACGCCGAGCTCGAGGCGTTCATCGACGAGGCCCACGCCGAGGGCATCGACGTCTACTTCGACATCATCACCAACCACACCGCCGACGTGATCTCCTACGCCGAGGGCGAGTACTCGTACGTCGATCAGGAGACCTCGCCCTACCGCGACGCGGACGGCGCGGCCTTCGATCCCGCCGACTACGCCGGCACCGGCGACTTCCCGCAGCTGGACCCCGAGACCAGCTTCCCCTACACGCCCGTCGTCGCTGCGGACGAAGCCGACATCAAGGTCCCCGCCTGGCTGAACGACGTGACGCTGTACCACAACCGTGGCGACTCGACCTACTCCGGCGAGTCCACGACGTACGGCGACTTCGCCGGTCTCGACGATCTCATGACCGAGCATCCCGATGTCGTGAACGGCTTCGTGGAGGTCTACGAGGACTGGATCGACCTCGGCATCGACGGGTTCCGGATCGACACGGCCAAGCACGTCGACTTCCCATTCTGGGAGCAGTGGACCGAGCGGGTGCTGGACTACGCGCACGCGCAGGGCAAGGATGACTTCTTCATGTTCGGCGAGGTGTACGACGCCGACCCCGCGCTCCTGGCTCCGTACGTCCGCCGGACCGACATGAACTCCGTGCTGGACTTCGGCTTCCAGTCGGCGGCGACGAGCTTCGCCAAGGGCGGGAACGTGTCGACCCTGGCGAACCTCTTCGCCGGCGACGACCGCTACACGACGACCGACTCGTCGGCGACGGCCCTCCCGACCTTCCTCGGCAACCACGACATGGGCCGGATCGGATACTTCCTGAAGGACGCCGACGACGCCCTCGAACGCGACCTCCTCGCCCACGAGCTCCTCTTCCTCAGCCGTGGCCAGCCGGTGGTCTACTACGGCGACGAGCAGGGCTTCACCGGTGTCGGCGCCGGCAACGACAAGAGTGCGCGCCAGTCGCTGTTCGCCAGCGAGGTCGCCGAGTATCGCGACCAGTCGCTCATCACGGGCGAGACGGTGGGAGGGGTGGACCGCTTCGACACCGATGCCCCGCTCTACGCGCACATCGCCGACCTCGCTCAGCTCCGCGCGGATCACCCGGCCCTGGTCGACGGCGCCCAGATCGAGCGGTACGCCGCCGACGGGGTGTACGCGTTCTCGCGGGTCGAGCCCGAGGAGCGGATCGAGTACCTCGTCGCCCTCAACAACACGGCCTCCGCCGCGACGGTCGACCTCACGACGCTCACCGCCGGCGCGTCGTACACGCCGATCTACGGCGGCGGCGATCCCGTGACCTCGGATGCCGCGGCGGACGCGGCCGTCACGGTGCCCGCGCTGTCGGCGGTCGTGCTGCGCGCCGACTCCGCCGTGACCGCGCCCGCCGAGGCGGCCGGTCTCACCGTCGCCGTCCCGGAAGCGGGCGCGGGGGTCACCGGCTCGGCGCCCGTCGCGGCGACGACCGATCAGTCCTGGCGGCAGACGAGCTTCGCGTGGCGCGTCGTCGGCTCCGACGAGTGGCAGTCGCTCGGCACCGCCGAAGACACCGCGCCGCGCGTGTTCCACGACGTCGCGGGACTCGCGATGGGCACTCTCGTCGAGTACCGGGCGGTGTCGACGGATGCGGCGGGCCAGCGCTCGGCCGCCTCCACCTACGCGTCGGTCGGCAACCGTGTCACCCTCGTCGAAGAGGAGGAGCCCGAGGAACCCACCGAGCCCACGCCCTACGACTTCGTCAGCATCCCGGGCAGCCTCAACAGCGAGATGGGCTGCGCTGCGGACTGGTCGCCCGACTGCGACGAGGCTCAGATGACGCTCGTGGACGGGATCTGGCGTCTGACCGTCGACCTCCCGGCGGGCTCGTACGAGTACAAGGTCGCCACGGAGAAGAGCTGGGACGAGAACTACGGCGCCGACGGTGCGCCGGGCGGTGCGAACATCGCCATCACCCATGACGGCGGACCGATCACGTTCTTCTTCGATCCGCTCACCAAGCGCGCCCACTCGACGGCGGAGGGCCCGGTGGTGACCCTTCCGGGGTCCTTCCAGAGCGAGCTCGGCTGCGCGGCGGACTGGTCCCCGGACTGCCTGCGGAGCCTCATGTTCGACGGCGACCGCGACGGCGTGTACGAGTTCTCGACCTCGCGCATCCCCACCGGCTCCTACGAGGTGAAGGTCGCCCACGGCCTCGGCTGGGACGAGAACTACGGGGCCGGAGGTGCGCCGGGCGGTGCCAACATCGCGTTCAGCGTGACCGAGGGCAAGCGGGTGCTCTTCCGCTACGACCTGGCCACGCATCTTCTCGAGATCGTCGCGGCCGATCCGCCGCTGCCGGGCACGGGCGAGTCGCGCGCGCACTGGATCGACGCCGACACCATCGCGTGGCCGGACGACCTCGGCACCTACGCCGCGGGCGCCGAGTGGGCGCTCTTCTCGTCGGCGGACGCGTCCCTGGCACTCGCCGACGGCGAGGTCACCGGCGGCGAGCGGATCGCGCTCGAGGCGATCGAGGGCGGGCTCACCGCGGAGCAGGAGGAGCGCTTCCCCGCCCTGGCCGGCTTCACCGCCCTGCGCGTCGCCGACAGCGACCGCGCAGCGGTGGCGGCGCTCCTGCGCGGTCAGCTGCGGGTGGCGCAGTGGAGGGCGGACGGCGAGCTGACCGCGTTCACCGGCGTGCAGATCCCCGGCGTGCTCGACGATCTCTACGCGGAAGACGTCGCCGACGACTCCCTCGGGGTCTCGTTCGCCGGCGCGGGACGGAAGGCCACCACGACCTTCCGCCTCTGGGCGCCGACGGCGCAGTCCGCGACCCTCCTGACGTGGGAGGCAGGTTCGGACGCCGACCCGGTGCGTCACGGGGCGACCTTCGACGCGGCGGCCGGCACGTGGACCGCCGCCGGCGGGCGCGACCTCCGCGGCGACGAGTACCTCTGGGAGGTCGTCGTCTACGCGCCGAGCACCGATGCGATCGAGTCCAACGTCGTGACCGACCCGGCCTCTGTCGCGCTGACGCTCAACTCCGAGCGGTCGGTCGCGATCGATCTCGACGACCGGGCGTTCATGCCGAAGATGTGGCAGAAGACGAAGGCGCCGCGCATCGACCGGGCGGTCGACCGCGCGATCTACGAGCTCCACATCCGGGACTTCTCGATCACCGACGAGACCGTGCCCGAGCAGGAGCGCGGCACGTATCTCGCCTTCACGCGCGACAGCGCGGGCACCGCGCAGCTGCGCCAGCTGGCCGAGGCCGGCATCAACACGGTGCACCTGCTGCCCTCGTTCGACATCGCGACGATCGAGGAGGACCGCGCGGCGCAGCAGACGCCCGACTGCGACCTGGCCTCCTTCGGTCCGTCGTCGACCGAGCAGCAGGCGTGCGTCGAGGCGGTGGCCGACACCGACGGCTTCAACTGGGGCTACGACCCGTTCCACTTCTCCGCGCCGGAGGGCTCGTACGCCGTCGACGCCGACGGCGGCGCACGCGTCAGCGAGTTCCGCTCGATGGTGGGGGCACTCCACGGCATGGGACTGCAGGTCGTGCTCGACGAGGTGTTCAACCACACCGCCGCGTCGGGACAGGCCGAGCGCTCGGTCCTCGACCGCGTCGTGCCGGGGTACTACCACCGGCTCAACGCCGCCGGTGCGGTGGAGACCTCGACGTGCTGCCAGAACGTCGCGACCGAGCACGAGGTGGCCCAGAAGCTCATGGTCGACTCGGTCGTCACATGGGCGCGCGACTACAAGGTCGACGGCTTCCGCTTCGACCTCATGGGGCACCACTCGAAGGAGAACATGCTCGCGATCCGCGCCGCGCTCGACCAGCTGACCCTCAAGAAGGACGGCGTCGACGGGAAGCGCATCTACCTGTACGGCGAGGGCTGGAACTTCGGCGAGGTCGCCGACAATGCCCTGTTCGAGCAGGCGACGCAGGGCCAGCTCGGCGGCACCGGAATCGGCACGTTCAGCGACCGGCTGCGGGACGCCGTGCACGGCGGCAGCCCGGTCGACAGCGGCTCGACATTCCGGCAGGGCTACGGCACCGGCCTCGGCACGGACCCCAACGGCGATCCCATCAACGGGTCCACCGAGCAGGCGCTCGCCGATCTCGCTCGGCAGACCGACCTCGTCAAGCTCGGACTCGCGGGGAACCTCCGCGACTACGAGCTGACGACGGCCGACGGCACGGTCAAGAAGGGATCGGAGCTCGACTACAACGGTCAGCCGGCCGGGTACGCCGACGAGCCCGACGAGATCATCAACTACGTCGACGCCCACGACAACGAGACGCTGTACGACCTGTCCGTCCTGAAGCTCCCGAAGGACACCGCGATGGCCGACCGCGTGCGCATGAACACCCTGTCGCTGGCGACCGTGACGCTGTCGCAGACGCCGTCGTTCTGGCACGCGGGCACCGAGCTGCTGCGCTCGAAGTCGCTCGATCGCAACAGCTACAACTCGGGCGACTGGTTCAACCGCATCGACTGGACCGGCCAGGAGTCGACCTTCGGCTCGGGTCTGCCGCGGGCCGCCGACAACGAGGAGAAGTGGGACATCATGGAGCCGCTGCTGGCGGATCCCGCGCTCAAGCCGGGCGCCGCCGACATGGCGGCGGCCGAGGCGGCCGCGCTGGACCTGCTGCGGGTGCGCTCGGACGTCGACCTCCTGCGCCTCGGTTCCGCCGACCTCATCTCGCAGAAGGTGACGTTCCCCGCGAGCGGCCCGGATGCGACGCCGGGCGTCATCGTCATGCAGATCGACGACCTCGTCGGACCGGATGCCGATCCCGCCCTCGACGGGGCGCTCGTCGTCTTCAACGCCTCGCCCGACGAGACGACGCAGACGCTCGACGACCTCGCCGGCCGCGGCTTCGCGCTCACGGCCGCGCAGGCGAAGGGAGCGGACCCGGTGGTGAAGACCACCACCTGGAATGCCGCGACGGGCACCGTCACGGTGCCGGCGCGCACGGTCGCGGTCCTGGTCGACACGGCACCCGTGAAGACCAGCACGACCGCCGCGCCGACGCGGCTGGTCGCCAAGAATGGGACCCCGGTGAGGGTGACGGGAAAGGTCGTCGCCGCCGACGGCAGCGCGCCCGTGGGAACGCTGACCGTGACCGACGCGGGCAAGGTCGTGGCCACCGTCGCCCTCCCGGCATCCGCGAAGGGTCGGATCGACGTCACGCTGCCGAAGCTGCCGCGCGGCATCCACCTGCTGCGGACCTCGTTCACCGGCGCCGGCGATCACCGCGACTCCCGCTCGGGGGTGCGTCCGCTGTTCGTCTACTGACCCCGGCCTCCGGCCGAGACATGACAGTCGTTGCCGCCTCCGCACCCGCGAGGCGACAACGACTGTCGTCTTCTCACATGCCGGCCGAGATACATGGACATCCATGTAAAATGATCACTGTGCCCACAAGGCACGGACGATGCCGTCGATATGCCTCACAAGGACGTGAACACATGAGCATGACCGTCACCGAACCCCTCTCCGCGGAGGAACGCGAAGCGATCCTGGATGCCGTGCGCGATTTCGCCCGGACCCACCTCGCCCCGAACGCGCTGGAGTGGGATCAGACCCGCCACTTCCCGCGCGACGTGCTCGCGATCGCGGGGGAGCTCGGGCTCGGCGGCATCTCCGTGCGCGAGGACGTCGGCGGCAGCGGCCTGAGCCGCAGCGACGCGGTCGCGATCGTCGAGGAGCTCGCCGTGGGCGACCCCACCATCGCCGCGTACATCACGATCCACAACATGGTCGCGTGGATGATCGACCGCTACGGCACCGACGAGCAGCGCCACGCCTGGCTGCCGCAGCTGGCGGCCATGACGGAGCTCGGCGCCTACTGCCTCACCGAGCCCGGCGCGGGGTCCGATGCCGCCGCGATCACGACGTCGGCGATCGCCGACGGCGACGAGTACGTGCTGACGGGCGTCAAGCAGTTCATCTCGGGTGCCGGCGAGGCCGGGGTCTACGTGGTCATGGCGCGGACCGATCCGGCGACCGGATCGGGGGCGGGGGGCGCCCGAGGGATCACTGCCTTCCTCGTCCCGGGGGATGCCGAGGGTCTGTCGTTCGGTCCCCACGAGAAGAAGATGGGATGGAATGCGCAGCCGACGCGGCAGGTGATCCTCGATCGGGTGCGAGTGCCGGCATCCGCGATCCTGGGATCCCTCGGCGGCGGCTTCGCGATCGCGATGAGCGGACTCAACGGCGGGCGCATCAACATCGCCGCATGCTCGCTCGGCGGAGCGCAGTGGGCCCTCGACCGGGCCGTCCGCTACGTGCACGAGCGGTTCACCTTCGGCGAGCCGCTGGCCGACAAGCAGGCGATCGTCTTCCGTCTCGCCGACATGGCCACCGAGCTGCATGCCGCGCGGGCCCTCGTCCAGGCAGCGGCGCGGGCCCTCGACCAGGCCGCCGCCGACGGCTCCGACGACGCCGACGTGACCGTGCGGTGCGCGATGGCCAAGCGCTACGCGACCGATGCGGGCTTCACGATCGCCAACGAGGCACTGCAGCTGCACGGCGGATACGGCTACCTGCAGGACTACGGCATCGAGAAGGTGGTGCGGGACCTCCGCGTCCACCAGATCCTCGAGGGGACCAACGAGATCATGCGGGTCATCATCGGCCGGCACGTGCTCGCCGAGGGTGCACGGTGATCGCGTCGTGCGTCCCGCCCCGCGAGATGAAAGCATGACGACATGACCGACTACGCGACCATCCTGACCGAGACGCGCGGACGCGTCGGCTGGATCACCCTCAACCGCCCCGAAGCGCTCAATGCGCTGAACTCGACGCTCGTGGCCGAGCTCGCCGCCGCCGCGGCGGCCTTCGACGCCGACGAGGGCATCGGCTGCATCGTCCTCACCGGGTCGGAGCGGGCGTTCGCCGCCGGCGCCGACATCAAGGAGATGGAGTCGAAGTCCTCCCGCGACATGGCGATGGACAACCCCTTCGTCGGTCTCGAGGCGTTCAGCCGGGTGCGGACCCCGGTCGTCGCCGCGGTCGCCGGCTACGCCCTCGGCGGCGGATGCGAGCTGGCCATGACGTGCGACATCATCCTCGCCGCCGACACCGCGAAGTTCGGCCAGCCGGAGATCACCCTCGGGGTCATCCCCGGTCTCGGCGGCACGCAGCGGCTCCCCCGGGCGATCGGCTACTACAAGGCCGCCGAGCTGGTGCTCACGGGACGCATGATGGACGCCGTCGAGGCCGAGCGCGCCGGCCTCGTCTCGCGCGTCGTCCCGGCCGCCGAGCTCCTCGACGAGGCCGGCAAGGTCGCCGAGGCGATCGCGTCGAAGTCGCTGCCGGTCGTCTACGCCGCCAAGGAGGCGCTGCGGGCCTCGCAGGAGACGACGGGGGCGGAGGGGCTGCGCTTCGAGAAGCAGGTGTTCTCGTCGCTGTTCGCCCTCGACGACCAGAAGGAGGGCATGACCGCCTTCCGCGAGAAGCGGCCGCCCGAGTTCACGAACCGGTGACGGGGTCGCCCGCCCCGGCGCGCAGTCGCGCGATCGCACCGATGAGCGCGTCGAGGTCCTCGTCGCCCAGTCCCGGCCGCGAGAACACGTCGCGGTTGAGCGCGGTCGTCGCGCGCTCGGCGAGCGACCGGCCGGCGCCGGTGAGCGCCACGAGCGTCGCGCGGCCGTCGGTCGGATGCGGTTCGCGACGGACGAGGCCGGCTGCCTCCAGCCGATCGACGGTGCTCGTCACGCTCGTGGGATGCACCTGCAGCCGGCGCGCGGCGGAGCCGACCGGCATCCGTCCCTCCCGGGTGAAGCTCAGGAGGGTCAGCAGCTCGTATCGCGCAAAGCTCAGCCCGAGCGGCTTCAGGGTCTCGTCGACGCGCGCCAGCAGCAGCTGGTGGGCGCGCATGATCGAGGTCACCGCCGTCATGCCGGCGGCGGCATCGGTCCAGCCGTGCGCGATCCACTGGCGTCGCGCTTCGGCGATGGGATCCCCTGCCGGGGGTGTCACGCGGGCCACAATGCGTCTCCTGCCGTCGGGGATCACGCTAGTCGGTTTCCTCCTGCGCGCTGGTCGGCGTGCGGGCGCGGTCAATAGACTCGAAGGTCGGAGGACGTCATGAGAATCGTGGTGCTGGTCAAGGAAGTCCCGGACACCTATGGTGACCGCAAGCTCGACCTCGAGACGGGTCTGGCGCAGCGCGACGCGTCGGAGCGCGTGCTCGACGAGATCGGCGAGCGCTCCCTCGAAGTGGCCCTCTCGTACGCCGACGCGCACGTCGGCACCGAGGTCGTCGTGGTCTCGATGGCGTCGGAGGCGGCGACGGCGACGATCCGCAAGGGCCTCGCGATGGGCGCGTCCTCGGCGATCCAGGTGACCGACGACGCCCTCGCCGGCGCCGACCTCGGCGTCACGGCGAAGGTGCTCGCCGCGGCCGTCCGCCGGGCGGGCTTCGACCTCGTCATCACCGGAAACCTGTCCACCGACGGCACTGCCGGCGTCCTCCCCGCGATGCTCGCCGAGCACCTGGGCGTGCCGCACGCGACGGCGCTGTCGGCGGTCGAGATCTCCGAGACCGCGGTGGCCGGCACCCGTGCGGCCGACGGCGGTGCCGCGCACGTGACGGCGCCGCTGCCCGCGGTGATCTCGATCACCGAGGCGCTCCCCGACGCCCGGTTCCCCAACTTCAAGGGCATCATGGCGGCCAAGAAGAAGCCGTTCGAGACGCTGTCGCTGGCCGATCTCGAGGTGGACGTCGACCCCGGCGTCGCGCCCCAGACGATCATGACGGCGGTCACGGAGAAGCCCCCGCGCGGTGCGGGCGTGAAGCTCGTCGACGAGGGCGACGCCGGCGAGAGGCTCGCCGCGTACCTCATCGAGAACCGGCTGGTGTGAGGAGACGATGATGACCGACTTCGCAGATGACTCGATCCTGGTCGTGCTCGACGTGACCCCCGGCGGCGAGCTCGCCTCGTCGTCCGCCGGCCTGCTGGGCGCCGCCGCCGCGGTGGGCACGCCGGTGGCGCTCGTGGTGGGCGGCGGCGACGGTGCGGCAGCATCGGCCGGGCAGCTCGGTGCCGCGGTGGTGCTCACCGCGGCGGGAGACGCGGGTGCACTGACCACGCCGATCGTGGATGCCGTGGCCGCCGCGTTCGCGCTCGTGCAGCCCGACGCGGTGCTCGTGTCGAACTCGATCGAGGGCCGCGACGTCGCCGGCCGTTTCGCCGCGCGGCAGTCGCTGGCCCTGTCGGTCGATGCGGTCGGCGTCGTCCGCGACGACCAGGGCGTGCTGGCGCAGCACTCCGTCTACGGCGGCGCCTACAACGTCACCAGCGCCCCCACCTTCGGCGCCCCGGTGATCACCGTGCGCCAGGGCGCGGTCGACGCGCGGGCCGAGGCGCAGGAGCCGCGCGTGCAGGCGCTGGAGGTCGCGGCCTCCGGCGCTCCGGCCGCGACGGTCGACTCGTTCGAGGCCGTTGTGGCGACCTCCTCGCGCCCCGAGCTGCGAGGGGCGACACGGGTCGTCGCGGGCGGCCGCGGGCTCGGATCCCAGGAGAAGTTCGCGCTCGTGGAGCAGCTCGCCGACGCGCTCGGCGCGGCGGTCGGCGCCTCGCGGGCGGCCGTCGACGCCGGGTACGTCCCCTACGCCCACCAGGTCGGCCAGACCGGCGTCTCGGTCTCGCCGCAGCTGTATGTCGCTCTCGGCATCTCCGGAGCGATCCAGCACAAGGCGGGAATGCAGACCGCGAAGACGATCGTCGCGATCAATAAAGACGGCGACGCGCCCATCTTCGACATCGCCGACTTCGGCATCGTGGGCGACGTGTTCACCGTCGTCCCGCAGTTGATCGCGGCCCTCGAAGCCAAGAAGTCCTGATGGCGACACGCGGTCCGGGAGTGCCCTCGATCCGGCGCGGTCTGCCGCGCCGTCCCGGCGGCGAGTCCTGGCCGCCCGCCGGTGTCGCGCCCGCGCGGGCACCGGAACCCGAGCCCAGGGCAGAGTCGCGCCCCCTGGCGGGGGCTGAGCCGACGGTGAGCGTCTCGGAGCCGTCCGCGACCCCGTCGGAGACGATGCCTGCGACCGCCGACGGCGTCGCCGCGCCCGTGGCAGGTGCGCCACGGGCTGTGCTGCGCCGCGGGTTGCCCCGCACCCCCGGCGGCGACGCCTGGCCGCCGGCGGAGGACACGGCGCCTGCCGCGGCCCCCGCAGCTTCCGTCACCGAGCCGGTTCTGCCGGCGACGGCCGCTGCGGCACCGGCCACGTCGCCGCAGCCGACGGCGTCCGTTCCGGCGGCTGTCGCCCAGGAAGCCGCGGACGCGACGGACGGCACGGACGTCGCAGCCACCGGCGTGCGCCGCGGCCTGCCCCGCGTCGCGGGCGGCACACCGTGGCCGGCGCTCGACGTCCGCATCCATGCCCCGCGCGCCGCCACCGCGTCCGCCGTCCCCGCGAACACAGCCGCCGCACCGGCCGAAGTCGTCCCACCGGAGCCGCCTCCGGCCGCCGCTCCCGCCCCGGCGGCCGTCATCCCGCCCGGCAGCGTCGTCGTCCCCTCCGCCGAACGCCTCCCGCTCACGGTACCCCGCACGGTGTGGCCCGGTCGTGCCGCCTTCCACCGCCCGCCGGCGAAGCCCGAGCCCACGCGCATCGGCCCGTTCACCCGCGGGCAGTGGGCGGGCGCACTCCTCGTCGGCGGCGCAGGCCTGCTGGTCGTCGCCGCCATGGCGGTCGCGCTGGTGCGCGTCGTCCTGTCGCTGCCTGCGATGCAGGATTTCCTCGCGACCTATCCGGGGGAGTACCACCTGCCCGAGTCGGCGCCCGTCGGCATCCCCGCCTGGATCGGCTGGCAGCACTTCTTCAACGCCTTCTTCATGCTGCTGATCATCCGCACCGGGCTGCAGATCCGCACCGAGAAGCGGCCGGCGGTGTTCTGGACGCCCCGGCGCAACAAGAAGGGCAAGACGAGCCTCACGATCTGGTTCCATCAGGCGCTCGACCTCCTGTGGCTCGTCAACGGCGCCGTCTTCGTCGTGCTGCTGTTCGCCACGGGGCAGTGGATGCGGATCGTCCCCACCAGCTGGGAGGTGTTCCCCAACGCGCTGTCGGCCGCGCTCCAGTACGTGTCTCTCGACTGGCCCACCGAGAACGGCTGGGTCAACTACAACTCGCTGCAGCAGCTCGCCTACTTCTCGACGGTGTTCCTCGCGGCCCCGCTGGCGGCGATCACCGGCTACCGCATGAGCGCGCTGTGGCCCAAGAACAACGCGCGCCTGAACGCCGCGTATCCGATCGAATGGGCCCGCAAGGTCCACTTCCCGGTCATGCTCTACTTCGTCGCGTTCATCATCGTGCACGTGGCACTGGTGTTCGCGACCGGGGCGCTGCGCAACCTCAACCACATGTATGCGGCGCAGGGCTCGGTCGACGGCGTCGCCTACGCCGACAACTGGACCGGCTTCTGGATCTTCGTGGCGTCCGTCGCGGTGATGGCCGGCGGCTGGATCGCCGCGCGTCCGCTCGTGATCGCGCCGATCGCCAAGCTCTTCGGGACCGTCAGCGGCCGCTGATCGCGGCCCCGATCAGCGGTCGGGCATGCGCTCGGCGATCACCCCGAGCGGGGCCTCCAGCCGCTGCGCGCGGTCGTGGTCGTGGCGTGCGACCTCCTCGGCGAACGTGCGCGCGAGCGCGGCGAGCGACGCCGAGAGGGCATCGACGGTCACCGTCCCCGCCCGCGCAGCCACGAGCGCCGTCCGCAGCGCGATCGGCAGCCGGTCGGCATCCCGTCCGTGCCAGGGATCGAGGCCCTCGCTCACGCAGGCGAGCGCGATCGTCTGGTCGCGCAGATGGTCGAGCATGATCGTCGCCTGCCAGACGCGCCCGCGCGCCACGGCCGAGCGAGCGTGGAGAGCGTACAGCCATCCCATGCCGATGAGGCCGTCGACGTCGGGTGGCGTCGGCCGCGTCGGGGAGTTGGCATCACCGAAGATGAGCGCGAATCCGTCCTCGGTCTCGCGGAATGCGTCGTGCGGCCAGAACGAGACGTCGACCTGCAGACTGGAGGCCAGCAGGAACACGCGGTAGCGCGCGTCGCGCGTGTGGACGTCGAGGGTGTCGGCGACGTCGGTCCGGTCGTGCATCCAGGCAGTCCACGCGTCCACGACCACGGCCTCGTCGGCCCCCGGCGCCAGTTTCAGCACCAGGTCGATGTCCGACCAGCGGTCCTCACGTCCGCGGGCGGCCGAGCCGACCAGGGCTGCGCCGACGATGTCGGGGGACTCCTCGGCGTGGGCGATCATCGCGCCCCGCAGCAGCTCACGCTCGTCCACGGTGAACGTCGCGGTCAGCGGACGAAGCGGACCTCGGTCAGCGTTTCGCCGAGGAACGGCTCGGTGTGCGTCGCACCGTCGAGGGTGAAGCCGTTGCGCGTGTAGAAGCGGTGCGCGCGGGGGTTGTCCTCGGCGACCCAGAGATAGAGCTCCGGGTCGGAGGCGACGGCGTCGAACAGCTTCTGCCCGATGCCGGTGCCGTGGAAGCGATCCAGCAGGTAGATGAAGTAGAGCTCGCGGTTGCGCGGGGCGTCGCGGTCGCGCGCGGGACCCGAGCCGGCGAAGCCGACGATCTCGCCCTCGACGAGCGCGGCGACCATGGTGAAGCCCTCGCCCTGCTGGGCCCAGTGGGTCCACAGTTCGGCCAGGCGCTTGGGGGAGACGTTCTCGAGGGCGGCCTTGCTGATCAGGTGATCGTAGGTCTCATGCCAGCAGGTCGCGTGCACGCGGCCGAGAGCCTCGGCATCCACGTCACGAACAGGACGGACGACGGTGTCGGTCAGCGGTTCGGCTTCCATGGGGCCGACTCTACGTCCGGCCCGGGCAATCACGAAATCGGCGTGAGCCGTGTCAATCGGACATCGGCGGGCTGTCGATATCCCACAACGGATTTCGCCTTCCCGTGGGTCCTGTCGCTAGCATCGCGCTTCGTGAATGTGTGGTGGCGGACCCTCCTGACGATCTGGCGCGCGAAGGTGCTGCTGCGCCGCCGTGGACCCATCGCGCCGACCTCGGTGGGTCGCGTGCGGCTGCGGACGCTCCCCACCGACATCGACCTCCTCGGGCACATGAACAACGGCCGCTACGCGTCGCTGTTCGACCTCGGCCGGTTCGATCTGCTCATCCGCACCGGCATCTGGGACGCGATGAACGCGCAGGGCTGGTACGCGGTCGTCGCGAGCGAGACGGTGACCTTCCGCAAGTCCCTGCAGCTGTGGCAGCGCTTCACGGTCGAGTCGCGTCTGTACGGGCACGACGACAAGGCGGTCTACCAGATCCACCGCGCCGTGGTGGGCGGCGAGGTCTACGCCGAGATGATCGTGCGGGCGCGCTTCCTCCGCAAGACCGGCGGCGTCGTCAACACCGAGGAGCTGTTCGAGGCGCTCCACCGGCCCGACGACCTCCCGCCGCTGCCCCCGTGGGTGACCGACTGGGCCGCCGGCGCGGCGCTGCCCTCGACGAAGGCTCCCGCGCCGAGTCTCTGGGAGTGACGGGGTCGCGCTAGCGTGTGAGCGTGATCGCGATCGTCGTGCGCAGCGCGCGCCTCCTGGCCGCGCACTGGCCTGCGCTGCTGGCGTGGATGCTCGGCGGCACGCTCGCGCACTACCTCGTGCTGGAGCTCGCGTCGCTCGTGGGCGCACGCACCGCACTCGGGGGCATCCTCCTCCTGCCGCTCGCGGCGCTCTGCCTGCTCGTCGCGTACGTCGCGATGTTCCTCGTCCTCCGGGACGGGATGCCGAAGCTGCGGAGCCTTGCGCCGCTCCCGGAGGATGCGCGCGGGCGGCGGAAGGCGTTCCTCGACGGCATTCTCGGCGGCATTCTCCCCTTCGTGGCGTTCTACACCGCGTGGGGGTTCATGCGCGAGGACGTCGTCTCGTACATCAACGGCGCGTTCGCCTGGCAGTTCCAGTGGGGCCTGAGCGCCGCCGTCGCCGGCGCGGACTACGACACGTCCCGAACGATCGACGATCTCGGCTTCGATCCCTTCACGCTCTCGCTCCTCCTCGGCGCCTTCGTGGCGCGGTGGCTGCACCAGCGCTACCGTGCGCGACTCCCCGCATGGACGGGCGTGGCCGCGGTGTATCTCGAGGCACTGTGGGTCTACCTGGCCGCCTACCTCGTGAAGGACGCCCTCGGCCTTCTCACCGCGTGGGTCGACGGGCGCCAGGCGATGGTCTGGCTCGCGGATCTCCGGGAGGGTCTCGTGGGTGTCTTGGCGCCGCTGGGCTTCCTCTGGGACGGGGTCGAGTGGCTGCTCGGCGAAGCGGGCGGCCTCATCCTCCTGCCGGTCGCGTGGCTGACGATCGCGGGCGTGATCTACGGGCAGGCGGTGCGCGCCGCGGCGCCGCAGCTCAGCGGGCGCACGGTGGAGCGGTGGCGAAGCCGCTACGGCACCATCCCGCAGCGCCTCCGTCGCCGGCTCGCCGACCTCGGCGAGAGCTTCGTCGGCCGCTTCCGTCCGATCGGGCGCGCCCTCGTGCTGATGTGGCGGGCAGGCCCGGTGCTGATCGGGTCCTACGTCCTGCTCAGCACCGTCGTCACCCTCGCGGAGCAGTGGGGACTCATCGGGATCTCGCGACTGCTCGGCCCGCACGACTACCGCTCGTTCTGGGGGCCCGTGTTCGTCGCGCTGACGCTGGGCATGTCGGTGATCATCGAGCCGCTGCGGGTGAGCGTCGTCGCCGCCTCGTACGACGAGACGCTCGATCGGCTGTCAGCGGTCGACAGCGAAGCGGAGGTCCAGACCGCCGGCGGCAGTGCTCCCGGTGGAGAGCTCGACGACGAGGTCGTCGCCGACGCCGTTCGGGAGCAGGACAAGGGCGACGAGGTCGTACGGAATGCCGGTGCGTGAGGTGCAGGTCGTCTGAGCGCCGACCGGCGGCGCCCAGTCGAGGGCGGTGACGCTCATCCAGCTGCGACCTGTCGCGGGCTCGACGATCCTCGGCGCCTGGCATCCGAGGAAGCGGTGGCCACGATTGACGCGGATCGTCACGACGACCGGCTCGGTCCCGCTCGGCGCGCCGACCTCGGCGGCGTCGACGGGCTCGATCGTCACCGGACCGAAGTTCCAGTCCGCAATGGAGGTCGATGCGCCGACGGCGACCGGGCGCTCGGCGTTGCGCACCGTCCCGAACTCGAGCGTGTCGAGGGCGAAGAGGCCTGCTGGGACGAGTACGACGAGCACAGCGAGGGCGACGGCGTTCCGGCGCCACCACGCGCGGGTCACGGGCTGACCCATCCGGTGCGGACGAGCGCGCGATCGGACACCCGGGGCAGGTCCGAGAGCGACAGGGGAAGCTCGATGACGGAGTCGCCCTCGAGGCTCAGCGCCGGATCGCCCGGCCCCGCGCCGTTGTCCTGGGCGATCTGGAGAACGGCGGCGCCCGTCATGGCATCCGCCGGCACCTCGAAGGCGAGCGAGCCCGCCTGCGGGATGTCCACGTGGAGGCGGGAATCGAGGAGGGTCGCCGTGCGGTCGAGGGTGAGGGGGCGCTCGCTCGCCGCGATCGTGCGGTCGGGGAGCACGAGGTAGGCGACGCCGATCGCGCCAGGGCTCTCGGCGCGAACGGTCCAGGCGTCGAGGTCGACCACGACCCACGTTCCGCTGGCCTGCCAGCCGCCGCTCGCCGTCACGCCGTCGGACACCACGACATCGCGGACGGTCACGGCGAGGTTGTCGCCGACGGCCGGTGTCCCGAGCGAGGCCGTCACGCGGAACGGGTCGGTCATCCGCGCCTCGCCGTCGGGCGTCGCGGCGGCGACGAACCACGCGGCGACCAGCAGCAGGATGCCGACGAGCCAGCCGCGGAACCCTCTCATGATTCCGCTCCCGCTCCGACGTCTTCGAGCGGGATCGTGACCACGGCGGCCGGCGCCCGATCCACCCAGCTCTCCCCGGACGAGAGCAGCTGCGCCTGGTAGAGCGTGGCGTCGCTGAGGACGATACGCAGAGGATCGCCGTCGGCGTAGGCAGCCCCGGGGACGACCCAGCTGAACGCGAGGAGCGCCGGGACACCCGGCTGGAGCCACGGCGTCACGGTCTGATCGTCCTCGCGCACGATGCCGTCCGCGGCGCGGGCATCCCCCTCCAGGAGCACGGCGCGCTGCACCCCCTCGCTGCCGAACGTGGCGAGCGGGCGGTCCCACCGGTTCTCCATCTCGACGAGCAGTACGAGCAGGCGCTCGCCCTTCTCCTCGTCGGGGAAAGCGCCGGTGCCGCTCAGCGAGTCGATGAGCACCGCACGCTCCACGGTGATGGCCAGCTGTGGACTCCTGTGCGTCTGGCCGACCGTCAGCTCGTCCAGGACCTTCGCCTCGGCGGGGACGTCGTTCAGGCCGCCGAACGCCGCCGTCGCGGCTAGGAACAGGACCGTCCCGATCGTCGCGAACCACTTCGTCGGCACCCGGTCGGTGGCGGCCCGCAGCCGCGCGAACCGGTTCGGGCGCGGGGCCTGCACGGGTTCGGTCACGCCGACAGCCTAGGGGAGTGCCCGGGCGGGGGATCCAGCCGGGGCGGGCGGGGCTAGGCCCGCGCGGGCGGCGAAGGCGTCGGCGAGGGCCTCGCGGACGAGGCGGATGCCGGAGCGCTCGACGTCGGAGCGGCGGACGGCCGTGAAGACCTCTCGGACCGGGGCGCCGGGGAGCTCGGTCAGCCGCAGGGGCGGGCGCTCCCCGGCCCACAGCAGGTCGGGGAGGAGGCCGACGGCGTGACCGGCGGCGATGAGGGGGACGTGCGCGGTGAGGTCGGCGAGCTCGAAGCGGACGTCGGGTTCGAAGCCGGCGGCCCGGCACTGCTGCACGGCCCAGTCCCGGGCGGCGGTGCCGCGCGGCTCGAGCACCCATGGTCGGTCGCGGAGCGAGGTCAGCTCGATCTCGCCGGTTCCGGTGCCGGTGGCGATGCGCACCGGGTCGGTGCCGAGTGGGTGGCGCTCGAGCCCGGAGCGATGCTCGCGGGTGTGACCCGGATACTGCTCCGCGATCACGAGGTCGAAGCCCCGCGCCGACAGCTCGAAGAGTCCCTCCTCCGGCGGGGTCTCGGCCACCTCGACGCGCAGCTGCGGCGCGCGCTCGGCGAGGAACGTCAGCGCCGCCGGCACGAGGGCTCGCGCGGCGGTCTGGAAGACGGCGATGCGGACCGGCGCGACGCCGGGGCGCAGGGTCTCGAGCTCACCCCGCACCTGCTCGTCGAGCGCGAGGGCGCGGGCGGCGTGGGCGGCGAGGGCGGCGCCGTGCTCGGTGAGGCGGACGCGTCGCCCGTCGGGCTCCAGGAGGGGGACGCCCGCCTCCCGCTCCAGCTGGGCGAGCTGCTGCGACACCGTCGACGGGCTGTAGGCGAGCGCCTCGGCGACGGCGGACAGCGTGCCGCGCAGGGCGAGCTCGTGGAGAAGACGCAGCCGTCGCAGCTCGAACATGCGTGCCTCTCAAACGATCGATAGGAACGAACAATAAACATCGTAGATGGTCGCTTTTCTCGAAGCGTGGTGGTGCCTCACCCTGAAGGGATGAACTCGGGGCAGGCTGGAGTCGTGGCGGAAGGGGCGGACATGGCAGGGGAGGCGATCACGGAACTGGTCGAGCAGTCGATCGCGTTGGCGCAGCGTTGGGTGGCGGAGTCGGCGGAGGCCGACGTGGACCCCGCGGCCGAGCGGCTGGCCGGTGTGCTGAAAGACCCGAACGGGCTGCCTTTCACCATCGGCTTCGTCGACGGCGTGATGCGCCCCGAGAGCCTGACGGCCGCCGCGGCCAACCTCAGCCGCGTGGCTCCCCTCGTGCCGGACTTCCTGCCCTGGTACCTGCGCGGGGCGGTGCGCACCGGCGGTGCCGTCGCGCCCGTGCTGCCCGCGCCCACCGTGCCGATCGCCCGCCGGGCGCTGCGCGAGATGGTCGGTCACCTCGTCGTGGACGCGCGGCCCGAGAAGCTCGGGCCCGCGATCGCACGGCTGCGCGAGACGGGGGCGCGCCTCAACCTCAACCTCCTCGGCGAGGCCGTGCTCGGCGAGTCCGAGGCGCTGCGGCGCCTCGACGGCATCCACGACCTCATCCGCCGTGACGATGTCGACTATGTGTCGGTCAAGGTGTCCGCGATCGCGAGCCACATCTCCATGTGGGCCTTCGACGAGGTCGTTGACGCGGTCGTGGAGCGCCTGCTGCCGCTGTACCTCACGGCGGCACGGGGCGACGGCGCGGCGCCCACGTTCATCAACCTCGACATGGAGGAGTACCGCGACCTCGACCTGACGATCGCGGTGTTCACGCGCATCCTCGAGGACCCGCGGCTGGCGGGCCTCGAAGCGGGCATCGTGCTCCAGGCCTACCTGCCCGACGCGCTGCCGGCCCTGCGCCGACTCACCACGTGGGCGCGGGAGCGCGTCGCCGCGGGCGGCGGACGCATCAAGGTGCGCCTGGTGAAGGGGGCGAACCTGGCGATGGAGCGCGTGGACGCCGTCATGCACGGCTGGGCCCTGGCGACGCACGCATCGAAGCTGGACTCCGACGCCGGGTACCTCCGGTGCCTCGACGAGGCGCTGCGCCCCGAGAACACGGCGGCCGTCCGCATCGGCGTGGCCGGGCACAACCTCTTCGACATCGCCTACGCGTGGCTCCTCGCCGGTGAGCGCGGCGTCCGCGACGCGGTCGAGTTCGAGATGCTCCTCGGGATGGCGCAGGGACAGGTGCAGGCGGTGTCGCGCGAGGTCGGCCACGTGCTGCTCTACGTGCCCGTCGTCCGCCCCGACGAGTTCGACGTGGCCATCAGCTATCTCGTGCGACGGCTGGAGGAGAACGCATCGAGCGAGAACTTCCTCTCCGCCGCCTTCGATCTCGCCGACGACCCCGAGATGTTCGCCCGGGAGCGGGACCGGTTCGTGCGGTCGGTGGAGCGCGCGGGCGACCGGATGCTCCCCGCCACCCCCAATCGGCAGCAGGATCGTCGCGGCTCCTCGGAGGACGCTGACGCTGCCGGTCCCGCCGAGACGGCGTCGGATCCGGATGCCGGGGTGGATGCCGCCACGGTCCCCCTCCCGCGACCCGCGGCGGAGTCGGCGCTGACCCAGGCCGTGCTGACGATCGGCGCCGACGAGGACGATGCCTTCGTCGAGACGGCGGTGTTCGCCTCGCACGAGTCGGCCGCGTCGCGGTCGCCGCTGCGGCGCGGCGGTGCGTCGGGCTTCCGCAACGCTCCCGACACCGATCCCGCCCTGCCCGGCAACCGGGAGTGGGCGCGGGGGATCCTCGGACGCGTCATGACCTCCACGCAGGGCGACGAGACCATCGCCGCGGCGCGCATCGACGACGCCGAGACGCTGGAGGCCGCCGTCGCACGCGTGCGCGAGGTCGCCGCGGCGTGGGGAGCGACGCCGGCCGTCGAGCGCAGCACCGTGCTCCAGTCCGCCGCGCGCGCCCTCGAGAAGCGGCGCGGGGCGCTCATCGAAGTGGCGGCGTCCGAGACCGGAAAGGTGTTCGCGGAGGCCGACGTCGAGGTGAGCGAGGCGGTCGACTTCGCGAACTACTACGCGGCGACCGCCCGTGAGCTCGACCGGGTGAGCGGTGCGGTGTTCGTGCCCGCGCGGCTGACGCTCGTCACCCCGCCCTGGAACTTCCCGGTCGCGATCCCGGCGGGCGGCGTGCTGGCCGCGCTCGCCGCCGGGTCGGGGGTCGTGTTCAAGCCCGCTCCGCAGGCGCGGCGGTGCGCGGCGGTGGTCGCCGAGGCGATCTGGGACGCGCTCGACGAGGCCGGCCTCCCGCGGGAGCTCGTCACGCTCGTCGACGTGGACGAGGGGTCTCTCGGACAGCGGCTCATCTCGCACCCGGACGTCGACCGCGTGATCCTGACCGGGTCGTGGGACACGGCCGCCCTCTTCCGCTCGTGGCGCCCCGACCTGCCGCTGCTGGCCGAGACCAGCGGCAAGAACGCGATGATCGTGATGCCCTCGGCCGATCTCGACCTCGCGGCGTCCGACCTCGTGAAGAGCGCTTTCGGGCACGCCGGACAGAAGTGCTCCGCCGCGTCGCTCGCGATCCTCGTGGGCTCGGTCGGCCGCTCCCGGCGCTTCGCGCGGCAGCTCGTCGACGCCACGCGCTCGCTGCGCGTGGGGATGCCGTCCGATCCGCTGAGTGAGGTCGGGCCGGTGATCGAGCCGCCGCAGGGCAAGCTCGCCTGGGCTCTGGGAACAGCGGGGAACTCCCTGGAGGAGGGGGAGCGATGGCTCGTCGAGCCGTCGGAGGTCGACGAGCCCGGGGCCGAGGGCAGGCTCTGGACGCCGGGGATCCGCGTGGGCGTGCGACCGGGGTCGCGCACGCACCTCGAGGAGTTCTTCGGTCCGATGCTCGGTGTCATGCACGCCCGATCGCTGACCGAGGCGATCGAGCTGCAGAACGCGGTCGCCTACGGGCTGACGGCGGGCCTGTACACCCAGGACCCCGACGATCTGGCCCTCTGGCTGGACCGCGTCGAAGCCGGCAACCTCTACGTCAACCGCGGGATCACGGGCGCCATCGTGCAGCGCCAGCCGTTCGGCGGCTGGAAGCGCTCCTCGGTGGGGGCCGGCGCCAAGGCCGGTGGTCCGAACTACCTCATCGGGCTGGGCTCCTGGCGTGCCACCGCCGGCGCCGCGCAGTCGTCGACGCTGCACCTGCGCGGGCTCGACAGCCGCATCACCGCGGTCATCGAGGCCGCCCAGCCGACCCTGGACTACGACTCGTTCGAGTGGCTGCGCCGCGGCGCCCTGTCGGACGCGGTCGCGTGGGACCGCGAGTTCGGGAGGGTGCGGGACGTCTCGGCGCTCGGCGTCGAGCGCAACCTGTTCCGCTACCGCCCGGTGCCGGTGTCGATCCGCGCGACGTCCGACGCGTCGTGGCAGGCCGTGCTGCGCGTCGTCGTGGCCGGGGTGCGCGCCGGCGCCACCTTCACCCTGAGCGCACCCGTCGGCATCCCCGCCGCCGTCCGCCACGCCCTCGGCGGCGTCGACGTCCCCGTGTTCGTCGAGACGGACGCCGAGTGGATCGCCCGACTGGAGGCGGGTGAAGCCCAGCGGGTGCGGCTCGTCGGGTCCGCCGCGGCGGTCGCCGAGGCGCACACCGCGCTCGCGGAGGCGACCGGCGGCGATCCGGACATCGCGGTCTACGACAACGAGGTGACCACCGCGGGTCGCCTCGAGCTGCTGCCGTTCCTGCACGAGCAGTCCGTGACGATCACCGCGCACCGCTTCGGGAATCCGGACCGGTGGAGCGAGGCCGTGATCTGAGCGCGGCCATGCGTGCCGCGACGGGAACAACGTTGTAATGTGAGGCCAGCGCTCTCCGGCGGGGAGTGCGCGGAGCGAGGAACGAGGTCCGATGGCGGCGACCCTGCACGATGTCGCCCGACTCGCGGGCGTATCGATCAAGACCGTCTCGAACGTCGTCAACGAGCATCCGAACGTGCGCCCTCAGACCCGGCAGCGGGTGCAGGCGGCCATCGCCGAGCTCGACTACCAGCCCAATCTCTCGGCACGGAACCTCCGCTCCGGCCGCAGCGGAGTGATCGGACTCGTCGTCCCCGAGTTGAGCCTCAGCTACTTCGCTCAGCTCGCCGACGCCGTCATCGCCCGCGCCGAGCACCACGGGCTCATCGTGCAGATCGAGCAGACCGGCGGCGATCGCGAGCGCGAACTGGGCGTACTGTCGAGCCCGCGAACCCGCAACGCCGACGGGCTCATCTTCAGCCCGCTCGGCATGGAGCAGTCCGACGCGGCGCTGCTCGCCGTCCCCTACCCGCTGGTCCTCCTGGGCGAGCGCATCTTCGGGGGACCCGTGGACCACGTCACGATGCGCAACGTCGAGGCGGCCCACGCCGCCACGCGCACGCTCCTCGAGTCCGGCCGCCGCCGCGTCGCGCTGGTGGGGGCGCATCCCGGCGAGGTCATGGGGTCGGCGGCGTTGCGGCTGAACGGCTATCGCGCGGCGCTCGACGAGGCCGGCGTCGAATACGACCCCGCCCTGGTCGAGAGCGCCGGGCTGTGGCATCAGGCGCAGGGCGCGGAGGCGGTGCGCCGGCTCCTCGCCTCGGGCACGACGTTCGACGCCGTGTTCGCCATGAACGACGCACTCGCGCTCGGGGTGATGCGCGCTCTCCATCAGGAGCAGGTCAGGATCCCCGATGATGTGGCCGTGGTCGGATTCGACAACATCGACGAGGGGCAGTACGCGATGCCGAGCCTCACGACCGTCGATCCCGGGCGCGGCGAGATCGCGCGCCAGGCGGTCGACCTGCTCGTCGAGCGGATCGCGCGGCGCGGGGACGCGATCGAACCGCGCGAGGTGCGCGTCGACTTCTCCGTCCTGCGCAGAGAGTCCGCGTAGTCACCGGGGGAGTGGGTCGCGCGCCCGCTGAGCGCTCACCCCTCGGCCACCTGCCGGAAGGCATCGGCGACCGGGGTGCGCACCCGATGGCGCACGCCTTCGGCATCCTCTTCCAGGGCCCACAGCCCCATGCGCAGGAGATGTTCGCGCGCCGGTAGATCGGAGTGGCGGTACGTCCACTCGTACATGTCGGTGATGCACCACCACGTGTAGCCCACCACATCGACGCCGTCGGCGCGGAGCTCGATCACGGCGTCGACCGAGGCGCGGAGCCAGGCGATCCGCTCGTCCTCCGTCCCGGTGAACCCCGTCTCGGTCAGGAACACCGGACGCCCGTAGCGGTCGGCGAAGGCCTTCAGCACCTCCTTCAGCCCGCCCGTGCCGGCGTCGAGCCGCGGCCGGAGATCGCCGGGGCCGCCCGTGAGCGTCACGCCCTCCTCGAACAGCTCGGTGGAGTGCTGCGGGTAGTAGTTGACGCCGACGACATCCGGCTGGGCGGTGTTGTCCCTCGCCCAGGCGAGGTCGTCGTCGGTGAATCCATGCGAGCGCAGGTACGGGGTGAGCGGATGCGCCTCATCGACCCGGCCCATCACGAGATCCTGAACGACGTAGGCGCGATGCCGAAGATGCTCGACGGTCGCGGCATGGGCGGCGGTGTCGCCGTCGAAGCGGAACGAGGCCTCGACGTGCACGAAGTCGGCATCCGGATCGGCGGCGGCGATCGCGCGCTGCGTGAGCACGATGCCCCGGGAGACCCCCTTCAGCACCGTGACGAATCCGCTGTCCCCCGTCAGGTACGGCGGCCAGTGACCGAACTCGCCGCAGTACATGACGTTGAGCAGGGGCTCGTTGGCCGGGGTGTAGTGGCGGATCCGCCCGCGGTACCGCTCCGCGACCGCGGCGGCGTATTCTGCGACGCGCTCGGGGTAGTCGGGGGCGGCGAACTCGCCCTCGAGCCACAGGGGCGTGCCGTAGTGGACGAGGTCGACGACGAGCTCGATCCGATGGGCGTCGAACCAGTCGATGACCTGGTCGAGCCACGCCCAGTCCCACTCGCCGGGGGCGGGGTTCACGCGGTACCAGGGGATGCCCCAGCGCACGAGGGTCGCGCCCGCCTGCTCGCAGAGCCCGAGATCCAGCTCCCAGAACCGGTAGTGCTGCATGAGCTCGTACTCGTCGAGGGCGCGTCGGCCCGGTTCCGTCTGCGGGACGAAGGTGTCCTCGACGCCGAGGGCGAAGTGCAGGCGGCCATCGCGGTACCAGGAGGATGCGGTCATGGTGCTCTTTCATGCGGCGACGTGGCGGCACCCGTGCGGGGCGCCGCCACGTCGGTTCGGATGGGTCAGTCGGCGAGCGTCGCCGTCATGGCGCTCTGGGCGGCCGCCAGGAGCGTGGCGGGGTCATCGCCCGCGAGCGCCTTCTGGGTGGCGGTGTCCAGTTCGGTGAGGATGTCCGTGGACGGGATGACGCCCGGGAGGAGGGCGACGCCGAGCGAGGACTGATCGGTGAGGGCCGAGACGACCGGGTTCTCGGCGACGTCGGATGCCGCGACGTCCGTGGTCAGCGGGGGCCAGCCCGATCCGAGCGACCAGGTGATCATGTTGTCCTTCTGGTAGAACCACGTGAGGAACTGCGCGATCGCCGCCTGCTCCTGCTCGCTCGCCTGCGAGGTGACCGTCAGGTCGACCGCGAGGGCCGAGGCGGCCGCGCCGGCGGGCCCCGCCGGGATCGGTGCGATCCCGTAGTCGATGCCCGCACCCTCCGAGACGCTCGCCATCCAGGGGCCCGCGAGCTTCATCGCGGCCTTCCCCGAGCTGAAGAGGCCGTCGGTGTCCACGCCGGACAGGCCGGCGGGCGAGATCTTGTCGTTGCGCACGGCATCGGCCCAGTACGACAGGGTGGCGACGTTCTCGGGGGAGTCGACGACGACCTCGCCGTCGGGGGTCACGACGTCGCCGCCGCCGCTCTTGAACAGCGACATCCAGACGCCGTTGCCGACCGAGGCGTGGTCGGCGAGGGCGAGCCCGTACTGCTCGGGCGTGCCGTCGCCGTCGTCGTCGACGGTGAGGGCCTTCGCTGCCGCGACCCACTCGTCCCACGTCGCGGGCACCTCGACACCGGCCTCCTCGAACAGCGTCTTGTTGTAGATCATCGTCAGCGGCGTGAAGCTCAGCGGCGCGCCGAAGCGCTCGCCCTCGACGATCCCCGTGGCGACCGCCTGCTCGTTCAGCGCGCCGGCGCCGCTGTCGGCATCGTCGTACCACTCGTCGAGCGGCAGGAGCGCTCCCTGCGAGGCGTAGACGGGGATGTTCTCGGGTGGCAGGGCCAGGAGCTGGGGGCCGGTCTTGGATGTGAGGGCGGGGAGCACGGTGTCGAGGATGGTCGCCCACGGCTTGGTGGAGGGGGTGATGACCACGTCGTCCTGAGACGCGTTGAACTCGGCGACGAGGTCATCGAGCACCTTGCCGTCGGCCTCGGTGTACCCGTGCCAGAAGTCGATCTCGATCGGCTGTCCGTCGGCCGGTGCGGGATCGGTGCCGCCGCCGCAGCCGGCGAGGGCGAGGACGGCTGCGGTGCTCAGTGCGGTGACTGCGAGGAACTTTCTCATCAGCGGGAGCTTCCTTTCGACATCGATGTCGACTCTAGGTTCGGGTCCGGATACAACGATGTAGGTAAACGTTGCAATTCACATGGTGCGCGAGGCGATGACGCGTGTCAAGTGCCGACTTGACAGCGAGGCGCCCCGTTCCTACTTTGAGACTACAACGTTGTATTTGGAGGATCGATGGCGACGACTGCCACCCACCCCGGCTCCCGGCCCGGGCAGCGCTACGTGCCGCCCGCACCGCTCGGGGGACGCGGCCCGCTCTCGGCGCGGATGCGGCGGCGGCTGACGATCCTCGTGTTCCTGATCCCGGCGGTCACGATCCTCGGGGCGTTCGTCTTCTGGCCGATGATCAGCGCGCTCCTCCTGTCGTTCACGAACGCCAACGGCTTCCGTGTGCCGGAGTTCATCGGGCTCGAGAACTACCTCGCCGTCTTCACCGATGAGCAGGTCCTGCGCTCCATGGGGAACACCGTCCTCTACGCGGCGCTGTTCACGCCCACGGTCGTCGTGGTCGCCCTGCTCCTCGCTCTGGCGCTGAACCACCCGCGGCTTCCGCTCCGCGGGATGTTCCGGACGTTCCTGTTCATCCCGTTCATCGTCTCGCTGGCCGTCGCCGCCTTCGCCTGGCAGTACCTGCTCGACCCGCAGATCGGACTGGTCAACTACTGGCTCCGGGGGCTCGGCGTGCAGATCGGCAACGTGTTCCAGGACCCCGCGCTGGCGATGCCGGCCGTCGCGCTCATCGCCGTCTGGAAGACCTTCCCCTTCTACATGATCGTGTTCCTCGCTGGCCTCCAGGACATCCCGCCCTCGCTGTACGAGGCGGCGCGCATGGACGGCGCGGGCGCATGGGGGCGGTTCCGCCACATCACTGTCCCGCTCCTGGGCAATACGACCGGGTTCGTCGTGGTCATCGCGACGATCGCCGCGCTCCAGGCGTTCGACCAGATCTACGTCCTGACCGGCGGCGGGCCGTACCGGAGCACGCAGACCGTCGTGATGCAGATCTACCAGTCCGGCTTCAAGGATCTCGACCTCGGGTTCGCCGCCGCCCTGTCGTACGTCCTGCTCGTCGCGACGCTCATCCTCGGTCTGGTCCAGTTCTGGATCAGCAGCCGTCGCGCGGAGGCCGCCGTATGAGCGCCGTCACGGCCGCGCCGCTCCGGCGCCGCCTCGCGCCCGCGGCGCTGTTCGCCGTCGTCCTGGTCGCGACGCTCGTCACGCTCCTGCCGATCGCGATCGTCGTCTTCACGGCCTTCAAGCCGGTCGCGGAGGTCAATGCGTTCCCGCCGACGCTCGTCCCGGATGCCTGGACGCTCGACAACTTCGGCAGGATCTTCCGCGATCTCCCTTTCGCCCGGCTGATCGTCAACAGCTTCGTCTTCGCGGGCGGCGTGACGCTGCTGTCGCTGACGTTCGACGCGCTCGCCGCGTACGTCCTGGCCCGCATGGACTTCCGCGGCAGCCGGATTCTGCTCTTCGCCCTGATCGGCAGCCTCATGATCCCGTTCCAGGCGACGCTCATCCCCGTCTACCAGCTGGTGGCCGATCTCGGCTGGATCAACTCCTACGCCGGGCTCATCGCCCCGCGGGCGGCGGATGCATTCGGCATCTTCTTCCTCCGGCAGTTCTTCCTGTCGCTGCCGCGCGATCTGGACAGCGCCGCCCGCGTCGACGGGGCGTCCGAACTCCGGATCTTCCGCAGCATCGTGCTCCCCAACGCGATCCCGGCGTTGGTGACCCTGGGGGTCTACAACTTCGTGAACAACTGGAACGACCTGCTCTGGCCGCTCGTGATGACCACGGACCCCGCGATGGGCACGATCACGTCGGGCCTCACGGCGCTGACCGGTCCGGGCGGGATCATCCCCTTCGGCGTGATGATGGCGGGCTCGCTGATCGCCCTCCTCCCGCTCGCCATCCTCTTCCTCTTCCTCCAGCGCCGATTCGTCGCGAGTGTCGCGACGAGTGGCCTGAAGTAACGCGCCCCCTCGACCAGAAAGCCCGCCATGCCTTCCGCACGTCTCTCGCTCGACCCCCGCTTCGCCGTGGGCCCCGTCCGCCGCAAGCTCTTCGGCGGCTTCGTCGAGCACCTCGGCCGTCACATCTATGACGGGATCTTCGAACCCGGGCACCCCAGCGCCGACGCCGAGGGCTTCCGCTCCGACGTGATCGACCTCGTCCGCGAGCTCGGCGTCGACACGATCCGGTATCCCGGCGGCAACTTCGTGTCGGGCTTCCGCTGGGAGGACTCGGTCGGACCGCGCGCGGAGCGTCCGAGACGGTTGGACCTCGCGTGGCACTCCACCGAGACCAACGAGATCGGACTCCACGAGTTCGCGGGGTGGCTCGACAAGGTGGGGAGCGACCTGATGCTCGCGGTCAACCTCGGCACCCGCGGCACGCAGGAGGCGATCGACCTCCTCGAGTACGCCAACATCCGCGGCGGCACGGCGCTCAGCGATCAGCGGGCGGCGCACGGCCGCGCGGAGCCGTTCGACGTGCGGATGTGGTGCCTGGGCAATGAGATGGACGGTCCTTGGCAGCTCGGGCACCGCTCCGCCGAGGACTACGGCAAGCTGGCGGCGCGGACCGCGAAGGCGATGCGCCAGCTCGATCCCGACATCCAGCTGGTGGTCTGCGGATCATCGAGCGCCCACATGCCCACCTTCGGCGAGTGGGAGCGGGTGGTCCTCACCCACACCTACGACGACGTCGACCTGATCTCGTGCCACGCGTACTACGAGGAGCGCGGGGGCGACCTCGCGAGCTTCCTCGCATCCGCCGTCGACATGGACGCGTTCATCGACGCCGTCGTGGCGACGGCCGACCACGTCGGTGCCGTGCGCGGCTCGAAGAAGCGGATCGATCTCTCGTTCGACGAGTGGAACGTCTGGTACATCGACCGGTTCCAGGGAGTGGACAAGATCGAGGGCATCGACAACTGGCCGGTCGCGCCTCGGCTGCTCGAGGACGTCTACTCGGTCGCCGACGCCGTCGTGTTCGGCAGCCTGCTCATCTCGCTCCTCAAGCACGCGGATCGCGTCGCGTCCGCGTCGCTCGCCCAGCTCGTGAACGTCATCGCCCCGATCATGACCGAGCCCGGCGGCCCCGCATGGCGCCAGACGACCTTCTACCCGTTCTCGCTCACCTCCCGTCTCGCGCGCGGCGAGGCGCTCCGCGTCGCCGTCGATGCCCCCGCCTATGTCACCGATGCCTACGGGGAGGTGCCTCTCGTCGACGCCGTTGCGACACACGACGCGGAGGCGGGTCACACCGCCGTCTTCCTCGTCAACCGGAGCCTGACCGACCCGGTCACGGTCTCGGTGGATGTCACGGCGCTGGGCGACGCGGTCGCGGTGGTGGAGTCGCACACCCTCCACGACGCCGACACGTCCGCCGCGAACACGCTGGCCGATCCGGACCGCGTGCGTCCTCGGCCGAACCCGACGGCCGCCGTCGTCGAGGGGACGCTGACGGTCACCCTTCCTCCCGTATCGTGGACCGCACTCGCCCTGGGCTGATCGTCCCGGGCGGTGAGCGCCGGCGGGCCGGCGAGGACGCGAGGGAGCAGACGTGAGCCGGGCGGGGAGCAACTGGGCGGGCAACGTCGTCTTCTCGGCGGCGGAGATGGCCGCGCCGACGACCGTCGACGAGATCGCGGACCTCGTCACGTCGATCGAGCGGGTGCGGGTCGTCGGCAGCCGGCATTCGTTCAGCGACATCGCGGACACCGACGGGATGCTGCTCTCGCTCGCCGCGCTCGAGGGCCGACCCGAGCTCGACACCGAGCGGGGCGTCGTGCGGGTGCCCGGCGGCCTGCGCTACGGCGACCTCGCCCCGTGGCTGCACGACCGCGGCCGCGCCCTGGCGAACCTCGCCTCACTGCCGCACATCTCGATCGCCGGTGCGGTGGCCACCGGAACCCACGGGTCGGGTGAGCGGATCGGCTCGCTCGCCACCCAGGTGTCGGCGCTGGAGATGATCGACGGCGGGGGAGACCTCGTGCGCGTCGAGCGCGGCGAGCCCGAATTCGACGGCTCGGTGGTCGCGCTCGGCTCGCTGGGCGTGGTGACGGCGATCGAGCTCGACACGGAGCCGACGTTCGAGATGTCGCAGACCGTCTTCGAGGGCGCCCGGTGGGACGACGTGCTCGCGCAGTTCGACGAGCTGCAGCGCAGCGGCGACAGCGTGAGCGTGTTCACGACGTGGCAGGACCCCGACGCCGCCGACCAGATCTGGGTGAAGGCCCGCGGCGGTGCACCCGACCTCTCGACGCTCGGCGCTCATCCGGCCGACGGCCCGCGCCACCCGCTCCCCGGAATCGACCCCACGCCGTGCACGGCCCAGCTCGGGACGCGCGGCGCGTGGTTCGATCGGCTCCCGCACTTCCGGCTGGCGTTCACGCCGTCGGCGGGGGAGGAGCTCCAGAGCGAATACCTGGTCCCGCGCCGCGACGCGCTCGCCGCCATCGAGGCCGTACGGGGGCTCTCGTCCCGGATCGCGCCGCTGCTGCTGGTGTGCGAGGTGCGCACGGTGGCCGCCGACGACCTGTGGCTGAGTCCCGCCTTCGGCGTCGACGTCGTCGGCATCCACTTCACCTGGGTCCGCGACCAGTCCGCCGTCATGGCGCTGCTCCCGGAGATCGAGGCGGCGCTGCCGTCGTCGACGCGTCCGCACTGGGGCAAGCTGTTCGCGCTGCCGGGCCATGAGGTGACCGCCCGCTACCCGCGCTGGGACGATCTCGTCGCACTCCGCGCGCGCCGCGATCCGCACGGACGCTTCGCGAACGCGTGGACCGCGCGACTCGGGCTGTGACGAGGGCTCCGGCGACGAGAAACAACTTATCTTTCTAGCCCGCGACGAGTCGTCCGGGTGACCATGAAAGGGCGCTTCTGGGGAGCGCACAGCGGAGGCCAGTTTCCAGCTCGGCGGAGCCGATGGCCGACGTGGCACACGGGGGGAGTGTCGCTCTGGGGTCGAGTCGATCGACCCCAGAGCTCTCACGGCGCCGGTGCTCCACGCACCCGATCGTCGCCCTCGAGGGGCACCGTGAACTCGTTCACGAGTGCGCGGACGCCGAGGGCGAACAGCGTCCACCGGCCCTCCGGGACCTCGTCGTCGGGGCCGGCGTCGTAGGTGGGATGATCGATCCCCTCGAGGGCCCGCACCGCGAATCCCTCGCCCAGTGCGGCCATCGCCTCGGTGAAGTCCTCGATGGTCAGCGGCTCCTTCATCCGCAGTCCGTACGCCGCCATGACATGGGCGTAGAACTCGGCGAATCCCGCGATCGACTCGCGATGCCGCTCGCGACTGGCCTCGGTCAGCTCCGGCCAGGTCTGAGCGGTTGTCCGCAGGGCCAGGGCGATGAGGAAGGACTGCGCGTCCATCGCGTCGACCGGATCGTCGGCGTCGACCGACGCGCTGCGCAGGTGCGCGGCGGAGGCCGCACGGATGACGTCGTCCCCGCTGGCGCCGGCGGCGATCAGGTCCTCGACCGCGGCGCGCGCGTAGTCCGCCGGGCCGCTGAGGCGCAGGCGCACCATGGCGACGGCCAGGTCGCGCTGGTAGTCGGTCTGGTCGACCCACAGGCGGTATGCCGCTCCGGTGGTGAGGCCGGCTCTTCGCAGGACGTCCTGGATCCGGATGTGCTGGACCCCGGCGGTGACACCGCGTTCCATCAGCATCTGCATGCCGACCCGCAGCAGGAGTGCCCGGGTCTCCTCCCCCGTTCGACGGACCATGGGGACAGCATCGCAGATGTCCGGCCCGTCCTGGGGGAAGAGGCGAATCATGACGAAGTAAAGAATTCTTGACATCAGATCGGCCTCGCTCCTACACTCCGTGTAAAGAATCTTTGACATGGATCGGGAGGATGCCATGGGGTACGCGATGGGATACGCGGAACGGAACGTCTGGACGGGGCTGGTCGCCAGCATCGCCGGCGTGGCGGTCTACGCCGCGATCGTGCTGCCCCAGCTGAGCGATCGGCCGGTCGCCGACATCGAGTGGCAGTGGCCCATGATCTTCTGCGTCGTCGGGGCTCTCGCCGTCGCGATCGTCGCCAGCATCGTGTGGGGCATCGTCGCGGGCATGCTCGATCCGGAGACGGAGCACCGCGCCGACGTCCGCGACCGCGACATCGAGCGCATGGGCGACCGCGTCGGTCAGGCGTTCTCGGTGATCGGCGCACTCGTCGCGCTGGTGCTCGCCATGGTGGGGGGCGAGCTCTTCTGGATCGGCAACGCCATCTTCTTCGGCTTCTTCCTCACCGCGACCATCGGCAGCGTCGCCCGCCTGGTCGCCTACCGCCGCGGACTCGCCTGATGGTCCGCCCGACGCGCGTCACCAACCTCATCCGTCCGCTGCGTGAGGCCGCCGCCCTCACCCAGGCCGAGCTCGCGTCGCGGATCGGCGTCACCCGGCAGACCCTCATCGCGCTCGAGCAGGGACGCTACTCGCCGACGCTCGAGCTCGCCTTCCAGATCGCCCGCGTCCTCGGGGTGCGCCTCGACGACGTCTTCCAGTACCCCGACTCCACGGAGGAATCATGACCGCTCCCGCTCCCGCCGCCACCATGACCGCCTGGAGCCAATCGCGCTACGGCGGCCCCGAGGTCCTGACCGCGACGACCGTCGCCCGCCCCGCCGCCGCCGGCGGCGAGGTGGTCGTCGACGTCGCCGCGTCCGCGCTGAACTCCGCCGACGTCCGCATCATGCGCGGAGACCCGCTGCTGGTACGGCTCGCCTTCGGGCTGCGACGGCCGCGCACCGCCGTTCCGGGGCGCGACGTCGCGGGCGTCGTCTCCGCCGTCGGCGCGGGCGTGACCGCCTGGCGGGTGGGCGACCGGGTGGTCGGCGAGCTCAGCGGCGGGGGACTGGGTGATGCGGTCGCCGCGCCGGCCGACAAGCTCGTCGCGGTTCCGGGCGAGCTCGACCTGGCCGTCGCCGCCACCCTGCCGCTCGCGGGCGGCACGGCCTGGCAGGCGCTCGACCTCGCCCGCGTCGACGAGGGGTCGCGCGTGCTGGTCGTGGGCGCCGGGGGCGGCGTCGGGACGTTCGCGGTGCGGCTGGCCGTGCTGCGCGGGGCCGAGGTCGACGCGCTGTGCGGCGCGCGGGCCGTGCCGGTGGTCGCCGCGCTCGGAGCGCGCCGCGCCGAGGACTACCACGGCGTCGACCTCACCTCGTGGGAGGCCGACGCGTACGACGCCGTCATCGACATCGCCGGGTCCACGCCGCTGCGCACCCTGCGGCGTCTCGTGCGGGAGGGGGGCGCGGTGGCGCTGGTGTCGGGAGGCACGAACCGCGTGACCGGTCCGCTCGGTCGCATCCTCCGCGCCGCCGTGCTCTCGATCGGAGCTCGTCGGGCGCTCCGCCCCCTCGCGGCGGTCGCGCGCCCCGAGATCACCGCGCGCCTGCTCGCGCTCGCCGCCTCGGGCGAGCTCGTGCCGCCGGTCGAACGCACCTGGAGCCTGTCCGATGCGCGGGAGGCGATGGCCCACATGGATGCCGGACACACCGTCGGCAAGGTCGTCGTCACGCACTGAGCCCCGCGACGGCGCGCACCGCCGTCCGCCCCAGGCCGTCTGGCAGAATGGGCCTCGGCGTGCCCGCCACGACCTTTCCCCGCGCTCCGTGCGACCGCGGGTCGAAGGGCCGACGGGCCTCAGGACAGCGTCCGCCGCCCTTCGTCCCGAGGAGCGAAATGTCCCCCCTGTCCCAGGACCAGGCGCCCGTCCCGGCCGCGTCCACGGCCGACGCACCCGCGACCGGCCGGGTCGCCCACCACCGGCGCTACCTCATGTGCCGCCCCGAGCACTTCACGGTGAGCTACCGCATCAACCCGTGGATGGAGCCGGCCAACCCGACCGACACGGCGAAGGCCCTCGCCCAGTGGCAGGTCCTCCACGACACGTACGTGGAGCTCGGACACGAGGTCGAGCTCATCGACCCGGTGCCGGGGCTCCCCGACATGGTCTACACGGCCAACGGCGGCTTCGTCATCGACGGCAGGGCGCTCGGCGTGCGCTTCCGCGTCGACGAGCGCCGGGGCGAGGAGCGCCCGTTCATGGACTGGTTCGCCGCGCACGGGTTCGAGGTCGTCGAGCCGGTGGAGGTGCAGGAGGGCGAGGGCGACTTCCTGCTCGTGGGCGACACGATCCTCGCCGGCACGGGCTTCCGCTCCGTCGGAGACAGCCACCGCGAGCTCGGCGAGGTCTTCGGGCGCGAGGTGGTCTCGCTCCGCCTCACCGATCCGCGCTTCTACCACCTCGACACCGCCATCGCCGTCCTCGACCCGGTCGAGGGGCCCGGCGGCGTCGAGCGCGCGAACATCGCCTACCTGCCGTCGGCGTTCGATGCGGCGTCGCGGGCCGTCCTCGAGGAGCGCTACCCGGACGCCATCCGGGTCTCCGACGCCGACGGCGCCGTGTTCGGCCTGAACGCCGCCTCCGACGGCCTCCACGTCTTCGTCTCCCCCCGTGCGACCGGTTTCGCCGAGCAGCTGCGCGAGCGCGGATACCTTCCCGTCCCCGTCGACCTGTCCGAGCTGCTGCTCGGCGGCGGCGGCATCAAGTGCTGCACGCTCGAACTGCGAGGTACCCGATGACCACCCCTGCCGTCGATGCGACCACCGCCCACCTCATCGATTCCGAGGATGCGCACGTCGCCCACAACTACCACCCGCTCCCGGTCGTCGTCGCCCGCGGCGAGGGCGCCTGGGTGACCGACGTGGAGGGCAAGCGCTACCTCGACCTGCTCTCGGCGTACTCGGCGCTGAACTTCGGCCACCGGCATCCCGCCCTCGTCGCCGCGGCGACCGAGCAGCTGGGTCGCGTGACGCTCACGAGCCGTGCGTTCCACAACGACCAGCTCGCCGGGTTCGCCGCAGCGCTCGCCGACCTGTGCGGCAAGGACCTCGTGCTCCCGATGAACACCGGCGCCGAGGCCGTCGAGACGGGCATCAAGGTCGCGCGTGCCTGGGCCTACCGCGTCAAGGGCGTCGCCCCCGACGCGGCGACCGTCATCGTCGCCGACGGAAACTTCCACGGCCGCACGACGACGATCGTGAGCTTCAGCGACGACCCGCAGGCGCGGGACGACTTCGGGCCCTTCACGCCCGGGTTCGTGTCGGTGCCCTACGGCGACGCCGCGGCGATCGAGGCGGCGATCACCGCCGACACCGCCGCGGTGCTCATCGAGCCGATCCAGGGCGAGGGCGGCGTCATCATCCCCCCGGAGGGATATCTGCGCACGGTGCGCGAGATCTGCGACCGGCACCGCGTGCTCTTCATCGCCGATGAGATCCAGTCCGGCCTCGCCCGCGTGGGCACGACCTTCGCGTGCGACCGGGAGGGCGTCGTCCCCGACGTCTACCTGCTCGGCAAGGCGCTCGGCGGCGGGATCGTCCCGCTGTCGGCCGTCGTCGCCGATCGCGACGTGCTGGGGGTCATCCGCCCCGGCGAACACGGCTCGACCTTCGGCGGGAACCCGCTGGCCGCCGCCGTCGGGCGCCAGGTCGTCGACATGCTCGCGTCCGGCGAGTTCCAGGCGCGGGCCGTGGCGCTCGGCGCGCACCTGGAGGAGAAGCTGACCGGCATTCTCGGACACGGTGTCACCGCCGTGCGGGTCGCCGGGCTCTGGGCGGGCGTCGACATCGACCCCGCCGTCGGCACGGGACGCGAGGTCGCGGAGCGGCTGATCGCCCGCGGGGTGCTCGTGAAGGACACCCACGGGCAGACCATCCGCATCGCCCCGCCGCTGGTGGTCCGCGCGACCGAACTCGACTGGGCCGTCGAACAGCTGCGGGTGGTGCTCGCCGCCTGACCCGGCCGCTGGTGTCCCACTTTCCGTGACGCATGTCCCACATTCGGTTGATCGGGGCGCTCCGGAACGACCGAGAGTGGGACAGGCGGCGCCGGGATGCGACACACTCATGAAACACGGCCCGGACTAGGCTCGTGACATGGGTGACCTGTTCGACGGATACGGCTCCACGCTGGCGCCGCGCAAGACCGCTTCGGGCGTGCCCGCCTTCGACGAGATGTTCGGGCAGCCCCGGCATCCGGGTGAGACGGCGGAGTCGCGCACGGCCTACCGCGAGCTGTACCAGGCCCTCGCGCAGATGACGCAGGAGGAGCTGCGCGGACGCACCGATTCGCTGGCCAGCTCCTACCTCGCCCAGGGCGTCACCTTCGACTTCGCGGGCGAGGAGCGCCCCTTCCCGCTCGATGCCGTGCCCCGCATCATCGCGTTCGACGAGTGGTCGCGCATCGAGAAGGGCGTGCAGCAGCGGGTGCGCGCGCTCGAGGCCTTCCTCGACGACGCCTACGGCCACCAGCACTGCGTTCGCGACGGCGTGCTCCCCGCGGCGCTGATCGCGTCGTCGCAGTACTACTACCGCCAGGCTGCCGGCATCCGCTCCGCCAACGGCGTCCGCATCCAGGTGTCGGGCATCGACCTCATCCGCGACGAGCACGGCGAGATGCGTGTGCTCGAGGACAACGTGCGCGTGCCGTCCGGCGTCAGCTACGTCATCTCCAACCGGCGGGTCATGGCCCAGACCCTCCCGGAGCTGTTCGTCTCGATGCGGGTGCGCCCCGTGGGCGACTATCCGAACAAGCTCCTCCAGGCGCTGCAGGCGGCCGCGCCTCCGGGGATCGAGGACCCCAACGTCGTCGTGCTCACCCCCGGCGTCTACAACTCGGCGTACTTCGAGCACACCCTCCTCGCGCGCCTCATGGGTGTCGAGCTCGTGGAGGGTCGCGACCTGCAGTGCATGGGCGGCAAGGTCTTCATGCGCACCACGCGCGGCCCCAAGCGCGTCGACGTCATCTACCGGCGGGTCGACGACGACTTCCTCGACCCGCTGCAGTTCCGCGCCGACTCCATGCTCGGCGCGCCGGGGCTCATGCTCGCCGCGCGCCTGGGCAACGTGACGATCGCCAACGCCGTGGGCAACGGCGTCGCCGACGACAAGCTCCTCTACACGTACGTGCCCGACCTCATCCGGTACTACCTGGCCGAGGAGCCCATCCTGAAGAACGTCGACACGTGGCGCCTGGAGGATCCGGGCGCGCTCGAAGAGGTGCTCGACCGCCTCGACGAGCTCGTCGTGAAGCCCGTCGACGGCTCCGGTGGAAAGGGGCTGGTCGTGGGGCCCGACGCGAGTCCCGCCGAGCTCGACAAGCTCCGCAAGAAGCTGCAGAAGGACCCTCGCGGCTGGATCGCCCAGCCGGTCGTCATGCTCTCCACGATCCCGACGCTGGTCGAGGACGGCATGCGCCCCCGGCACGCGGACCTCCGCCCCTTCGCCGTGAACAACGGTGACGAGGTGTGGGTGCTCCCTGGCGGGCTCACCCGCGTCGCGCTCCCGGAGGGACAGCTGGTGGTCAACTCCAGCCAGGGTGGCGGATCCAAGGACACGTGGATCGTCGGCGGCGACGCCCCGCGCACGACGGAGTACGGGCAGCGGCAGAATCTCGCCGGGCTCGTCGCCGAGCAGGCGTCGATCACCGAGGCGATCTCGATCGTCTACGACCCCCAGCTCGAGCCCGACCACTCCCCGCAGGACCGTCCGGCCACCACCGGCGAGCAGCAGGAGCAGCAACAGCAGCAGCAGCAGGCGCGGGATGCCGGCGTTTCGTCTCCTCGCTCCGCTCGTCGCTCAACGACCGGGGTGTCGGACCTCCCGGTCGTTGAGCGAGCGCAGCGAGACGAGACGGGGGTGGCGCCATGCTGAGCCGCATCGCCGAGAGCCTGTTCTGGATCGGGCGCTACATCGAGCGCTCCGACGGCACCGCCCGCATCCTCGACGTCCACCTGCAGCTGCTGCTGGAGGACCCGTGGATCGACGAGGACACCGCGTGCCGCTCGCTCATGGGCGTCATGGGATCGCCCACGCCCGACGACGTCGAACGTGTCACGCGCGGTGACGTGCTCACCCGGCTCGCCGTCGACCGGCAGAACCCGTCGAGCATCGCGTACGCGCTCCAGTCCGCGCGCGAGAACGCCCGCCGGGCGCGGGAGATCGTCTCCACCGAGCTGTGGGAGACCCTCAACACGACCTACTCGCGGATGCCGCGGCGGCTCAACGACGAGAAGGTGCACGAGTTCTTCCAGTGGGTGCGCGAGCGCGCGGCGCTGGCGGTCGGCATCTCCGACTCGTCGACGAGCCGCGACGAGGCCTGGCAGTTCTTCACACTCGGCCGTTCGATCGAGCGCACCGACATGACCGCGCGGCTGCTGGCCACCCGCTCGCTCACCGAGGCGTCGGGGCCGTCGTGGACGACGATCCTCCGCTCGTGCGGCGCCTACGAGGCGTACCTGCGCACCTACCGCGGCATGCCGAGCGCACGCAACGCGGCCGAGTTCCTGCTCCTGGACCGGCTCTTCCCGCGGTCGATCATCCACTCCATCCAGCGCGCCGAGGACTGCATGCGGGCGATCGATCCCGTCGCCGACCGCGTCGGGCACTCCAACACGGTGCTGCGCGCCCTCGGGCGCATCCGCAACGATCTGGAGTACCGGCCGATCGCCGAGATCCTCGATGAGCTGCCCGCCCACATGGAGCAGGTGCAGAAGGTCACCCGGGAGGCCTCGGAGGCCATCCGCGGCCGCTTCTTCCCGACGCATGCCGAACCGAGCTGGATCGGAGAGACCTCATGACCTTCCGCCAGGGACCCGAGTCCATGCAGGGGCCGCGCCGGCTGCGCATCGAGCACGCCACCGGCTTCACCTACCAGGGGGATGTCGGCGCGTCGTACAACGAGGCGCGCATGCTGCCGAGCTCGACCGACAGCCAGTTCGTGCTGAGCTCGCAGCTCGACATCGAGCCGTCCACGAGCGTCAACCAGTACGTCGACTACTTCGGCACCCGCGTGGCGGCCTTCGATGTGCTCGCGGGACATGCGGCGCTCAACATCACGGCGCGCTCGCTGGTGGAGGTGCGCCCGCGTCCGTTCGAGCCGAGCGGGATGGACTGGGCCCAGCTGACACAGGAGGCCGAGCGTCAGATCGCGACGGTCGAGATGCTCGGCCAGACGGCGCGCACCGCGCCGCACCCGGAGGTGGCCGGCATCGCCCGGTCGATCGCCGACCAGTACGACCGCCCCGCCGACGCCGCTCTCGCCATCGCGCGCGCGATCGGCGACGCCGTCGAGTACATGCAGGGCATCACCGGCGTCCACTCGACCGCGGCGGACGCGTGGGTGGAGCGCAAGGGCGTCTGCCAGGACATCACGCACATCACCCTCGGCGCGCTGCGTCATGTCGGCATCCCCGCCCGGTACGTCTCCGGGTACCTGCACCCGCAGGCCAATCCCGAGATCGGCGTGCCGGTGGCGGGCGAGTCGCACGCGTGGGTGGAGTGGTTCGCCGGCGACTGGCAGGGCTTCGACCCGACCAACGGCGTCGAGATCGGCGACCGCCACGTGCTCGTCGGGCGCGGGCGGGACTACAACGACGTGCCGCCGCTGCGCGGCGTGTACGCGGGACCGTTCAAGAGCGACCTGCACGTCAAGGTGACGATCACGCGCGAGGTGTGACCCGCCGGGGGTCGATCAGGCCGGGGCGTCGTCGGGGTCGAGGGTCTTCAGTGTGTCGGCCTCGACCGCGTTGTCGGCCTGGAGCTCGTCCTCGGTGGTCTCGTCGCCCCCGACCGGGGCGTGCTGCTCGGTGGATGCGTCGTCGGACGGTGTCTCGTGTGCCATGGTCGTCACCGTACGCCGGGTCGGCGCGGCGGTCAGGGGCCTTGACACGCGACGCTGCGCGGGAATCCGGTGAATGAGCGTTCACCGAACGCTACGATGAGCGCGTGACGGCGACGTGGCGCGAGACCCAGAAGGCGAACCGCCGTGCGCTCCTCCTCGAGCGTGCTGCCGCCCTCTTCGCGCAGCGCGGCTTCGCCGCCGTGACCACCGTCGAACTCGGGGAGGCGGTCGGCGTGTCGGGCCCGGCGCTGTACAAGCACTTCGCCAGCAAGGACGCGATCCTCGCCGAACTGCTCGTGGATGCCAGCGAGCGCCTGCTCGCCGGGGGCCGCCGCATCCTCGATGACGACACGACGTCCGATCCGGCTGGGGTGCTGCGCGAGCTGATCGCGTTCCACGTCGGCTTCGCCGTGGCCGCTCCCGACGTCATCCGCATCCAGGACCGGGAGCTCGCGGGCCTCCCCGCCGACGTCGGCCGACGGGTGCGCGGGCTCCAGCGCACCTACGTGTCGGAGTGGGACGCGGTGCTGGCCGCCGCTCGGCCGGATCTGTCGCCCGCGGAGCGGCAGACGCGCCTGCTCGGCGCCTTCGGCATTCTCAACTCCACGCCGCACAGCGCAGCGGCGTCGGGTGTGGAGGCGGCCGGGATCCTCGCGGGCATGGCCGAGCGCGCGCTGCTGGGCTGAGGTGGCGCGGGCTGCCGCTGCACAACTCCTCTTGCACGGTGAACGCCGGTCCGGTGGCCGCGAAGTCCCGCGGGCGAGGTCGGCGAGGTGCCCGGAATCGAAGGAGTTGTGCAGGTGCCGCGTCGCCGGCTTCGGCTCAGGAGCCCGGGGACATCCGCACCAGGGTCGTGCGGGTCGCCTCGGCGACCACCTCGCCGAGCTGGTTGCGTGCCGTGTGGGCGAACTCCACGATGCCCTGGTCGGGCCGCGACCGCGACACCCGTTTGCCGGCGACGCGCGTCTCGGCGTACAGGGTGTCGCCCACGCGCACGGGAGCGGGGAAGCGGACGTCGGTGAAGCCGAGGTTGGCCACGATCGTGCCCTGGGTGAGCTGGGGGACCGACAGCCCGACGAGCGTCGACAGGGTGAACATGCTGTTGACCAGCGGCCCGCCGAACTCGGTCGTTTCGGCCCACGCCGCGTCGAGGTGGAGGGCCTGCGGGTTCATCGTGAGGGTCGAGAACAGCACGTTGTCGGCCTCGGTGACGGTGCGGCCCGGGCTGTGGGCGTAGACGACGCCCTCCTCGAGCTCGTCGAAGTACAGTCCTCGCTGGGTGATCCGCCGCTCGTCGCTCATCGGTCCTCCTGTCGGCCCTGCGCCTCGTCCCGAGCCTCGCCCTGCGCCTCGTCCCGCGCCTCGTCATCGGGCTCGACCGTCGCGACGATCCCCCCGCGGGAGACCTGGTCTCCCACGGCGACCCGTATCCGTACGGTACCGGCGACGCCTGCGCGCAGCACGTGCTCCATCTTCATCGCCTCGACGACGGCGACGGGGTCGCCGGCTTCGACGTGCGCGCCGTCCTCGGCGGTCACCACGACGACCGTGCCCGGCATGGGAGACACCAGCTGCGGCGACGCGCCCGCGGCATCCCGGTCCGCGCGCGCGGCGCGGCGCTCGGTCACCCGGAAGGTCGCGCCGCCGGCGTTCAGCATGTCGCCGCCGATGAGGACGGTGCGTCCGACGCCGTCGATCACGACCGTCGCGGCCTCGCCGCGGACCGTGACGGATGCCGTCAGCGTCGCGCCGTCATCGATCTGCACGCGCGCCGCGTCGGGGGAGCCCCAGACGCGCACGTCGGCGGTCGCCTCTCCAGCGGCGAGCGCATACCTCCGCGGCGCGGCGCGGACGGAGCCGGCGGCGTCGCCGAGACGCCAGCCGTCGCCGCGCCGCCAGGGATGGGCGACGGCGGACGCCGCCTCGCGCGCGGCGCGGACGAGCGCCGCCTCGGCGAACACGCGGGAATCGGCGGCGGCGAACGGCAGGTCGTCGAAGGCGCGGGCGATGAGGCCGGTGTCGAGATCGCCGGCGATGACGGCCGGGTGCTCCAGCAGCAGGCGCAGGAACTCGAGGTTCGTCTCGAACCCCAGGACGGCGGTGTGCGCGAGGGCGCGCACGAGCCGTCGGCGGGCGGACTCGCGATCCGGGGCCCAGGCGATGATCTTGGCGAGCATCGGGTCGTAGTCGATCGCGACGTCGAGTCCGTCCTCCAGCGCGGTGTCGACGCGGATGCCGTCCCCCTCGGGGTGCAGCACGCGCGCGACGCGGCCGCCGGTGGGGAGGAAGCCGGCGTGCGGGTCCTCCGCATAGACCCGTGCCTCGATGCTGTGGCCGATCAGGGTGACGTCGGACTGGGCGAGCGGCAGGGGCATCCCCGCGGCGATCCGCAGCTGGAGCTCGACGAGGTCGATGCCGGTGATCTGCTCGGTGACCGGGTGCTCGACCTGGAGGCGGGTGTTCATCTCCATGAAGAAGAACTCGCCGGGCGCATCGGCCGACACGATGAACTCGACCGTCCCGGCACCGACGTAGCCGACGCTGCGGGCCGTCTCGCACGCCGCCTCGCCGAGACGCCGTCGGATCTCCGGGCCGTCGGGGAGGCCTTCCAGGAGCGGGGACGGCGCCTCCTCGATGACCTTCTGATGCCGGCGCTGCAGCGAGCACTCGCGCTCGCCGAGATGGATGACGCCTCCCTCGGCGTCGGCGACGACCTGCACCTCGATGTGGCGCGGCGAGGAGACGTAGCGCTCGAGGAAGAGGCTGTCGTCGCCGAAGCTCGCCGCCGCCTCACGCCGGGCCGCGGCCAGGGCGGGCCGGAGGTCCGCGGCCTCCGTCACGACGTGCATGCCCTTGCCGCCGCCGCCAGCCGACGGCTTGATGAGCACCGGGAAGCCGATCGTCGGCGCCGCGGCGGCGAGCTCCTCGTCGGAGAGCCCGGGCCGGGCGATGCCGGGCACGGTGGGCACGCCCCGCGCCTCGACGGTCTGCTTGGCGGAGATCTTGTCGCCCATCACGGCGATGGCCTCGGCGCTCGGCCCGATGAAGACGATCCCCGCGGCGGAGCAGGCGCGGGCGAAGTCGGCGTTCTCGGCGAGGAAGCCGAACCCGGGGTGGATCGCCTGCGCGCCCGTGCGGCGGGCGGCATCGATCACGCGGTCGATGCCGAGGTAGCTCTGCGCGGCGGGCGGCGGCCCGAGGCGCACGGCCGTGTCGGCCAGCCGCACGTGGAGCGCACCGGCATCCGCATCGCTGTAGACGGCGACCGAGCGGATGCCGAGGCGTCGCAGGGTGCGGATGATGCGCACCGCGATCTCGCCGCGGTTGGCGATGAGCACGGTGTCGAACAGGGGCGGGGTGGCAGGCATGGTGGTCACATCCGGAAGACGCCGTAGGCGGCGGGGTCGGGTGCGGGTGCTGCCGCGCCGGCGGCCACGACCCCCAGCGCGAGGCCGAGGACGTCGCGGGTCTGCGCGGGATCGATGACGCCGTCGTCCCACAGGCGGGACGTGGAGTAGTAGGGGCTGCCCTGTCGTTCGTACTGTTCGCGGATGGGCGCCTCGAAGGCGGCCTGCTGCTCGGCCGACCACGGCGTGCCGGCTGCCTCGAGCTGGTCGCGGCGGACCGTCGAGAGCACAGATGCGGCCTGCGGTCCCCCCATGACCGACACCCTCGCGCCGGGCCACAGCCACAGGAACCGCGGCGAGTACGCCCGCCCGCACATCGAGTAGGTTCCGGCGCCGAACGATCCGCCGACCACGACGGTGAGCTTGGGCACCCGCGCGCACGCGACGGCGTTGACCATCTTCGCCCCGTGCTTGGCGATGCCGCCCGCCTCGTACTCGCGGCCGACCATGAACCCGGTGATGTTCTGCAGGAAGAGCAGCGGGATCCCGCGCTGGTCGCAGAGCTGGATGAAGTGGGCGCCCTTGAGCGCCGACTCGGAGAACAGGACGCCGTTGTTGGCGAGGATGCCGACCAGGTGTCCGTGGATGCGCGCGAAGCCCGTCACGAGGGTCTCGCCGTACTCGCGCTTGAACTCGTCGAAGCGACTGCCGTCGACGAGGCGGCGGATGATCTCGCGGGCGTCGTAGGGGGTCGTCAGGTCGACCGGGACGACGTCGGAGAGCGTCTCCGGTGCGACCTCGGGCGGGTCGGCGGGTTCGGAGCCGACGACCGTGTCGAGAACGGTCGAGAGGGCAGGCGCCGGGAGGGTCGCGATGATGTCGCGGACGATCTGGAGCGCGTGGGCGTCGTCGTCGGCGAGGTGGTCGGTGACGCCCGAGATGCGGGAGTGGGTGTCGCCGCCGCCGAGCTCCTCCGCGGAGACGACCTCGCCGGTGGCCGCCTTCACGAGCGGGGGACCGCCGAGGAAGATGGTGCCCTGGTTCCGCACGATGACGGTCTGGTCGCTCATCGCGGGGACGTAGGCGCCGCCGGCGGTGGACGATCCGAGGACCGCGGCGATCTGGGCGATCCCGTCGCGCGACATCCGCGCCTGGTTGTAGAAGATCCGCCCGAAGTGGTCGCGGTCGGGGAAGACCTCGTCCTGCATCGGCAGGAAGGCGCCGCCGGAGTCGACGAGCGAGATGCACGGGAGGCGGTTCTCGGCGGCGATCTCCTGGGCGCGCAGGTGCTTCTTCACCGTGAGCGGGTGATACGTGCCGCCCTTCACGGTCGCGTCGTTCGCGATGACCATGACGGCGCGGCCGTGGACCAGTCCGATGCCGGCGACCACCCCGGCGGCCGGCCAGGTGGGCTCGGTGCCCGGGGTGTCGAGGTCGCAGGCCGCGAGCGGGGCGATCTCGAGGAACGGGCTGCCGCGGTCCAGGAGCAGGTCGATGCGGTCGCGAACGAGCAGCTTGCCGCGCTCCACGTGGCGCGCACGAGAGGCTTCGGGGCCTCCCCGCGCGGCGCGGTCGAGCCGCTCGCGCAGGTCGTCGACCAGGGCGCGGTAGTCCGGGGCGGTCGTCGTCGACACGGCATCCTCGCTTCGGTTATCGGTGGATAACTCGATTCAGGTTATCGCTCGCTAACCGACTTGTCGAGAGCGCGGACGCGCCGCCCGCCCTGCCGCCTGCCTACCTTCGCGAGCCGACACCCTTTGTGCGAG
>Ga0307406_10000059_pt1 | contig 61305 bp, 54 predicted proteins | sample 322Cmetagenome_3_FD_203706 | JGI IMG/M metagenome (GOLD analysis project Ga0307406, IMG submission 203706) | Maize rhizosphere microbial communities from greenhouse at UC Davis, California, United States - 322HYB-C-2 | ecosystem: Host-associated > Plants > Roots > Rhizosphere > Soil | place...
CCCTGGTGGTGGGATGTGCTGCGGCTCGGGCGCGCATCGCGGCACGCGGTCGCATTCGACATCGACTGGCCAGCCGGCGGCGGAAGGCTGCTCCTGCCGATCCTCGGCTCGGCGCCCGACGAGGTCCTCGCGAACGGCGAGCTCGTGATCGACACCTCCCCCGCCGAGGACGCCCCCGACGGCACCCTGACGTACTTCGACCACGTGCTGCCGCTGGCGCCGGGGTCGGGCGCGCACGCCGACGACCTCCCCGCGCTCCTCGCCGCCCAGCACTACGAGCTGCGCTTCTGGCAGGACCAGAACACTGCGCTCAACTACCGCCGCTTCTTCGCGGTGGTCGAGCTCGCCGGCATCCGTGTCGAACTCCCCGACGTCTTCGCGGAGTCGCACCGCGAGATCGCGCGGTGGGTGCGCGACGGGCTCGCCGACGGCATCCGCGTGGATCACCCCGACGGGCTGGTCGACCCCGGCGGCTACCTCGAGCAGCTGGCGGATGCCACGGGCGGGGCGTACACGCTGGTGGAGAAGATCCTCGAGCCCGGCGAGCCGCTGCCGTCCTGGTGGCGCACCGACGGGACCACCGGGTACGACGCGCTCGCGGTGCTCGACCGGGTCCTGGTCGATCCCGCGGGCGTCGAGGCGCTGGATCGGCTCGACGCACGCCTCCGCGCGGAGACCGGGCTTCCCGAGGCGCAGCCGTGGCCGGATCTCATCCACACCACCAAGCGCATGATCGCCGACGAGCTGCTCGCATCGGAGGTCCATCGACTCGTGCGCACCCTTCCGCACGGGGTCGTGCGCGCGGAGGATGCCCTCGCCGAGCTGCTCGCATGCTTCCCGGTCTACCGCTCGTACCTGCCCGAGGGCATCGCGCACCTGCAGCACGCCTTCACGGAGGCCCGGCGACGGCGCCCGGACCTTGCCGAGGCTTTCGACGAGCTGGAGCCGCTGCTCGCGGATCCGGCGCTCGAGGTCGCGCAGCGCTTCCAGCAGACGAGCGGCGCGGTCATGGCGAAGGGCGTGGAGGACACGGCCTTCTACCGGTTCACACGTCTGGGGACGCTGACCGAGGTCGGCGCTGATCCGTCGATCGCCGCGCTGTCCGTCGACGACTTCCACGAGGCGCAGGCGGCGCGCCTGGCGGCATGGCCGCATTCGATGACGACGCTCTCGACGCACGACACCAAGCGATCGGAGGATGTGCGGGCCCGGCTCACGGTGCTGTCCGAGATCCCCGAGCACTGGGCCGAGGTGCTCGACGAGCTCCGCGCCGTCGCCGGCACAGGCCACGGCCCGCTCGACGCCCTGATCTGGCAGGCCGCGGTCGGCGCGTGGCCGCTCTCGTCGGAGCGGTTGCTGGCGTATGCGACGAAGGCCGCCCGCGAGGCATCCGAGGCGACCGCGTGGCAGCATCCGGATGCCGCGTTCGAGGAGGGCCTGGCCGCGATCGCCCGATCCGTCGAGGGTGACGCGCGCCCGATCCTCGATCGTTTCGTCACCGAGATCGCGGATGCCGGACGCTCGAACTCGCTCTCGGCCAAGCTGCTGCAGCTCACCGGCCCCGGAGTCCCCGACGTCTACCAGGGCAGCGAGCTGTGGGATCTGTCGCTCGTCGATCCGGACAACCGCCGCCCGGTCGACTTCGCCGAGCGGGCCCGCCTGCTGACCGAGCTGGACGCCGACGCGGCGCGCGGCATCGTTCCGCCCGTCGACGACTCCGGCCGGGCGAAGCTGCTGGTCACGTCGCGCGCGCTGCGTCTGCGCCGCGACAACCCCGAGCTCTTCCGTGTGCATCGCTCTGCGGTGGTCGAGGGCGAGGCGGCTCGACACGGCATCGCCGTCCATCGCGGAGGGGTGACCGCGGTGGCGACGCGCCTCCCGGTCGGGCTGGCCCGACGCGGCGGTTGGGGCGACACCGTCCTGATGCGCGCGGACGTCCCTGGAACGGACGTGCTCACCGGGCGACGGATCGCCGCCGGCCCCGTGCGCCTCGCGGAACTGCTGGCGACGTACCCCGTGGCGTTGATCGAGGACGCACGGTGATCGAGGTCTGGGCTCCGCGCGCGCGACGGATGCGGGTGCGGCGGCTCGACTCCGGCGGCGCGACGATCGACGAGCGGGAGTTGGAGGCCGGACCGGACGGCTGGTGGCATGCCGATCTCCCTCTCGCCGACGGCGAGCGCTACGGCTTCCTGATCGATGACAGCGAGCAGCTGCGCCCCGATCCGCGTTCCCGCCGACAGCCCGAGGGCGTGCACGGCCCGTCGGCGGCGTTCGACACGCGCGCGTTCGCCTGGAGCGACGACTCGTGGACCGGGCGGCAGCTCGCGGGCGGGCTGATCTACGAGCTGCACCTCGGCACGTTCACGCCCGAGGGCACGCTCGACGCGGCGATCAGCCGGCTCGACCACCTGGTCGCCCTCGGCGTCACGCACGTGGAGCTGCTGCCGGTCAACGCCTTCAACGGCCCGTGGAACTGGGGTTACGACGGCGTGCTCTGGTACGCCGTGGACGAGGGCTACGGCGGTCCGCCGGCGTATCAGCGGTTCGTCGATGCGGCGCACGCCCGCGGCCTCGCGGTGATCCAGGACGTGGTCTACAACCATCTGGGCCCGAGCGGCAACTACCTGCCCGAGTTCGGCCCGTACCTGCGCGAGGGCAGCAACACGGGTTGGGGCGACTCGGTCGACCTCGACGAGCGGGTCGTGCGCGACTTCATCCTCGAGAACGCCCTGATGTGGCTGGGAGGCTTCCACGTCGACGGTCTCCGGCTGGATGCCGTGCACGCGTTGCACGACGAGCAGCCGGTGCATATCCTGCGCGAGCTCGCGCAGCGCGTCGACGCCCTCTCGATGCAGCTCGACCGCCCGCTCAGCCTCATCGCGGAGTCGGACCTGAACGACCCGACCCTCATCCTGCCTCGGGAGGCGGGAGGCTACGGCCTCACGGCCCAGTGGTCCGACGACTGGCATCACGCCGTGCACGTCGCTCTCACCGGCGAGACCGCGGGCTACTATGCCGACTTCGCAGCAGAGGATGCCGTCGCCAAGGTCTCTCAGGGCGGGTTCTTCCATGACGGCACCTTCTCGTCGTTCCGCGGTCGCCCGCACGGTTCGCCGATCCCGCCCGAGGTGCCCTCCTGGCGCCTGGTCACTTTCGCACAGGACCACGACCAGATCGGCAATCGCGCGGCCGGGGACCGTCTCTCGGCCTCGCTGTCGCCCGATCGGCTCGCCGTGGCCGCGGTGCTCACTCTGACCGCACCGGGCACGCCCATGCTCTTCATGGGCGAGGAGTGGGGTGCCTCGACGCCCTGGCAGTTCTTCACCTCGCACCCGGAGCCCGAGCTCGGGCGCGCCGTCTCGGAGGGACGCAAGGCCGAGTTCGCGCGGATGGACTGGGACACCGACACGGTGCCCGACCCGCAGGATCCGGCGACGTTCGAGCGCTCGCACCTCGACTGGGCGGAGCTCGAGGACGCACCGCACGCACGACTCCTGGCTCTGTACCGCGAACTCGCGGCGTTGCGAAGGGATCGCCCGGAGCTCGCCGATCCCGACTCGACGTCGACGCGCGTGAGCGTGCGGGAGACCGACGGCACCCCGCAGCACCGCGTCTACCGGATCGACCGCGGTGCGCTGTCGGTGCTCGTGAACCTGTCGGCGGCGCCTGCGGAGTTCGAGATCGGAGCGGATGCCACGGTGCTGCTCTCGACCGCCGCGGCGGTGCCGGATGCCGGCATCCTGGTGCTGCCGCGCGACTCGGCCGCGGTGGTCGCCCCGGCCTAGCTGTCCGACTATCCCCAGAAGACGGGGAGGAACGATGCGACGAAGCCGACGACGGCGGCGCCGAGCATGACGAACGAGATCGTCAGGCACGCGCGCTCGACGGGCGATCGAGCCTCGACGCGCATCCGCTCGGGATCGCGGTCCGAGACGTAGCCGACCGGCTCTGGCAGCTCGGCGAGGTGACGCGCCTCCGACGCCGTCAGCGATCGCGAGCAGGTGCGTCCGCCCGCCGACCACAGCGCCATCGGCCGGTCTTCGAGGTCGTCGAGGACCGCGACCGAGGTGCGGGTGAACGGCCCCTGCACGCTCCGGGTCAGCAGGCCGATCCCGAGCAGCGGAAGGCCGACGATGAGACCGACCCAGGCGATGATCTCGCCCACCAGGCCGACGCCGTCGATGATCTCCACGGTCAGCCCCGCGACGGGGTCTGCGGCGGAGTGATCACGAAGCCGAGCCTACCCGGCATCCGCGATCAGACTGCGAGGATCCGGCCGTTGATGACGCCCTCGACGGCGCGCACGTAGGCGGTACCCACCTCGTCGTCCGTCACGGGGCGGTGTCCGGGAAAGGCCGAGTGATAGCCGGGCGAGTTCGCGAGCACGTCGGGCGAGACGGCATTGATGCGGATGCCGCGCGGCGCCTCGGCGGCGGCCGTGAGCACGAACGCCTCGAGGGCCCCGTTCGCCATCGCGGCGGCGGCACCGGTGGCGAGGGGCTCGCGAGCCAGCACGCCGCTCGTCAGCGTGACCGACCCGCTGTCGCGGACATGCGGAAGGGCCTGGGACAGCACCTCGATCTGCGCGAGGGTCTTCGACGTGAACGCCGCGAGATAGTCGTCGCGCGAGAGCTCGGTGAGGGGTTTGAAGGGGACGGAGCCCACGGCGACCACCACGGCGTCGAGGTCGGCGAGTCCGGCGAACAGCTCACGGATCGACGCGGGATCCGTGACATCGACCGCAGGTTCGGAGTTCCGCGAGGCCCGGATGACCTCATGCCCGCGGCTCTCGAGAGTGGTCGCGACCACGCCCCCGATGCTGCCTGTCGCGCCGATCACCAATGTGCGCATGTCCCGGTTCCCTCCGTCGAGCTCCCCGCGCGACGTCCGCGCGCGGAGTCTCCAACGTACCTCCGGGGGATGTGCGCACGGGTCAGCCCTGGCTGTCCTCGTCGACGACCGCGTCCTCCGCGGCCGCTTCGGCGGCAGCGCCCTCTTCCGGGGATTCCGCTCCTCCGCTCGCCGCGGATTCGTTCGGGTTCTCCGATCCGGCAGATGTCTTCGCGTTCATCTTCAGCCTCCTGACGGGTTCTCGAGGGGCTTCCCGTTCTCATCCGTCGTCTCCTCGTCGAGAAGCTTCTGGACGTCGTCGGGCGTGCCACCGGCCGGTGCCTCGGCCGCTTCGACCGCGCCCTGGCCTTCGTTCTGGTTCTTCGGATCGCTTGTCATCCGGCGAACGTACGCTCCTGGCTCCCGTCGAGCGAGGGGGTTGACGACGCTGCTCGAGCGGCAGCGGACGCGGAGCGGATCAGCTCCGGTTGCACAATCACTACATCCGTTGTAGTTTCAACTGCGACACCTGTTGTGAATGGAGAGATCATGCGAGAACTCGTGTACTACGTCGCCGTCAGCCTCGACGGTTTCATCGCCGGCCCGAACGGCGAGTTCGATGCATTCCTGGTCGAGGGCGACCACATGGACGCGATCAACGATCGCTTCGCCGACACGATCCCGACCGACGCAGCCACCGCGCTCGGCATCCGCCAGGACCGCACCGAGTTCGACACCGTGCTGATGGGCTGGAACACCTATGCGATCGGCGGAACTCCGAGTCCGTACCGCCACCTCCGGCAGATCGTGTTCAGCCGCACCCGCACGGCAGAGGCCGAGAACCTCGAGGTGACGGCCGAGGATCCGCGGGCCGTCGTCCAACGGCTCAAGAACGAGGACGGCGCAGCGATCTGGCTCTGCGGCGGCGGGGAGCTCGCCGCGACGCTGGCCGACGAGATCGACCGGCTGGTCCTCAAGCGGCAGCCGCTGCTCTTCGGAGCCGGCATCCCGCTGTTCGGCGACCGCCCCTACCGACCCGAGCGTTTCGAGCCCGTGGACACGACCGCGTTCCGGACCGGTGTCGTCGTGTCGGAGCTCGTCCGCCGCCGCGAAGGATGACCGCCACCTGCCGCTGAGCGCGTTCGAGTATGCCGGAACACGATTCCGCCTGCTCGGCTGGACCTCTTCTTCGGGCTGGTGCGGATTGCTAGCATTGTGCTGTCCTACGCTCGCCTCGCCGCCCGAGTCGCGAAGCAACGTGCAGCCCATGCGCGCAGCACCGACATCATGCTCGCCGGACAGGCCGCAGCTCTTGGTGCAAAGGTCCTCACCTTCAACACGAAGGACTTCGAGCTCGTCAGCGACCTCGTCGAGATCGTCGTGCCGGAGCTGCGCTGAGCGAGCTCCGCCTCAGCTCCGCGCCGCCCACCACTCGCGCAGCCGCTGCTCCGCGACCTCGGGCCCGAGCACGCCCTCGTCGAGACGAAGGTCGAGCAGGAACCGGTACGCCTCGCCGACCTCGCGGCCGGGCTTGATGCCCAGGACCTTCTGGATGCGGTTGCCGTCGAGTTCGGGGCGGATGGAGTCGAGCTCCTCCTGCTCGCGGAGCGCCGCGATCCGCGACTCGATGTCGTCGTAGGCGCTGGCGAGGCGTCCGGCCTTGCGCTTGTTGCGGGTCGTGACGTCGGCGCGGGTGAGGATGTGCAGCCGCTCGAGCCGCTCGCCCGCGTCGCGCACATAGCGGCGCACCGCGGCATCCGTCCACGCTCCCTCGGCGTAGCCGAAGAAGCGCAGGTGGAGCTCGATGAGGGTGGCGACGGCATCCGTCGTCTCGGTATCGAAGCGCAGTGCATGCAGGCGCTTGCGCGCCATGCGCGAGCCGACGATGTCGTGGTGGTGGAACGTCACCACGCCGCCGTCTTCGAGCTTGCGGGTGCGCGGCTTGCCGATGTCGTGCAGCAGGGCGGCGATGCGCAGGGGCACGTCGGGGGCGGCACCGGGATGCCGGGAGTGCTCGAGTTCGATGGCCTGCGCGAGCACGGTGAGCGAATGCTCGTAGACGTCCTTGTGGTGATGGTGCTCGTCGACTTCGAGACGGAGAGCACTGACCTCGGGCAGGAACTCCTCGATCAGGTCGGTCTCGACCAGCACGCGGATGCCGCGCACCGGGTCGTCGGTCTGCATGAGGCGCACGAGCTCGGACTGGATGCGCTCCGGACTGACGATCTCGATCGTCTTCCGCAGCTGCGCGATCGCGTCGAACGTGTCGTCGTCGACGCGGAAGCCGAGCTGGGCGCTGAAGCGCGCCGCGCGCAGCATCCGCAGCGGGTCGTCGCCGAACGAGACGTGCGGATCGGCGGGTGTGCGCAGGGTGCCGGCGAGGAGGTCTTCGACCCCGCCGGTCGGATCGACGAGCTTGACGGACGGGACCTGCAGGGCCATCGCGTTGACCGTGAAGTCGCGGCGCACGAGGTCGCCCTCGATGGAGTCGCCGAACTCGACGGTGGGCTTGCGGGTCACGCCGTCGTAGCTGTCGGCGCGGTAGGTCGTGATCTCGACCTGCTCGCCCTGCACGCGTGCACCGATCGTGCCGAACGCGCGGCCGATGTCCCAGTGCGCCGTCGCGATCGGCTTGACGATCTTCAGGATCTCGTCGGGCGACGCGTTCGTCGTGAAGTCGAGGTCGTGCGTCTCCCGGCCGAGCAGCGCATCGCGCACGGGACCGCCGACGACCGCGAGGTCGAGGCCGGCGTCGGCGAAGGCCGTGGCGAGGGTGCGGACGACCGGATCCTCGGCGAGCGCGCCGAGACGGAGAAGGCCGTCGGCCATGTTGAGCATGGGTTCCAGCGTACCTGGGCAGGTCAGAAGAGCGGGTTCTCGCCCTTGGCCTGCGCGATGGCCCGGGTGCGGGCCTGCATCAACCGCACCAGGAACATGCTGAGCAGGAACCCGCCGATCACCGCCACCGCCACGATGTACCAGATGCCGACCTCGGGGTCGATCAGCCCGAAACCGTAGATGACGGCGACGAGGACGGCGAGCACCGCGCCCTCGACGACCGCGAAGGTCAGGAAGAGACGGGTCTGGCGGCGCCCGTAGTCCGCGACGACCTCGCGGACGCGGGCATCGATCGAGGAGTCACCGGCGTAGGTCATGAGCCCAGGGTAGCGAGCACGCCGACCGGCCGGGGGCGACGCGGGAGCTCGCGCGGATTTATGGATCCCCCGAAACGAACCGCTGGTTTCCCGCGTTCCGGCACACCGGCGCCTCTCCCTAGAGTCCTAGACGCGCGGGGTGCCCGCGGCCGTTTCCCCACACGAACCGAGGTCAGCATGACTGCGTCTTCCCCACGCCAGCGAACGTCCCGATCGATCACCGCCGATGTCATCTGGTTCTTCGCGATCGCCATCCTGCTGTGCTTCGCACTGTCCGTGCCGATGGTGTTCCGGCTGGTCCCCGAAGACGTCAACAACCTGATCACTCCGCTCCTGCAGCTGACACCGTTGCTCGCCGCGATCATCATGTGGATCGCCCGGCGGCCGGGGACCTTCCGACAGACCTTCGCCACGGGCTGGCGCGGCGCACCCCGATGGATCGGGATCGGCATCGGCATCATCGCCGCGATCGCCGCGATCCAGACGGCGATCGCCCTGACGACGGGGATCTGGCAGCTCAATCCGCTCGAACAGATCGCCGCCGCGACCATCTGGGTCATCCCCGTGCTGCTCATGCAGTCGATCTTCGCCATCGGCGAGGAGTTCGGCTGGCGCGGGTGGCTGGTGACGCGCGCCGCATCGTGGGGCTTCTGGCCCCTGGCGATCGTCAGCGGCCTGGTCTGGATCGTCTGGCACCTGCCCGTGCTCGCCGTCATCGGCGACCGCCCCGTCTGGGACATCGTCATCTACTTCGCGGGCATGCTGCCCTGGGCGCCGCTGCTGCTCGCGCTGCGCTGGCGGTCGGGGAGCGTCTGGCCGGCGGTTCTGACGCACGGCGCCATCAACAGCATCCGCGTGTACCTGCTGCAGTCCGTCCCGAACGCGACGGATCACCTGCTCATCGAGGTGATCGGCTGGGTGCTCACGCTCGCGGCCGCCGCGTGGTTGATGCGTCCGAGCAAGGCGCAGTTCGTCCAGGCGGGATAGAGCACGGCGGATGCCGCGGCATCCGCTCTGTTCATCTTCCCGTCGCCTCGACGTCAGCCGGGAGTCATCCTTCTTCGATGGGCTGAGGGGGCCCCGTGCGGCTGAGCACGAACCCCCACCCCACAAAGGACTGACATGACCTCCCCCACCCCTGCGGTGCGGTGGCGGCGTCGCGGACTGACGTCCGTCGCGCTCCTCGCCCTGCTCGGCGGCGCCGTCGTCGCCCCCGCGGCATTCGCCGCACCGGATGCCGCACCCGCGGTGCCGACCGGATCACTGATCACCGGCGACACCGCCTGGCACTACCTCGACGACGGCTCCGACCCGTCCCCCGCACCCGCCGCTCTGCGCGACTGGACGCTGCCCGCGTTCGACGACAGTGCTTGGAAGACGGCGCCCGGATCGTTCGGCGCGAAGAACGGCAAGCTCGCCGCGGTCGGTCCTGTCACCCCGAAGACACTCCTGAACCACTACCTCGACGGAGCGCAGGCTCCGACGGTCCCCACCTACTTCTTCCGCGGCACGTTCGAGCTCGAGGCGGGCGTCGCTGAGCAGGTCGCGTCGCTCTCGAGCTCCGTCACCTACGACGACGCGATCGTCGTGTGGATCAACGGCACAGAGGTCGCCCGCTTCGTCGACGGCCGCATCACCGACACCACGAACGTCGAGTACGCCGGCGACTCGAACGGCGACCCGCTGACCAGCACCATCACCGCCGAGGGCGACGTGCTGCAGGACGGCACGAACACGGTCGCCGTGGCGCTCTTCCAGGACCGCGAGACCAGCTCAGACATCTACTTCGACATGTCGTCGCTCACGCTGGTCGAGGCGTCCGACCCGGGCACCCCGGTCGTCGCCCCGCCGACCCGCGTCATCCTGACCCCGACCGAGCAGCCCGAGATCTCGCAGTCCTTCTCGTGGCTCGCCGGTGATGCCTCGCACACGATCGGCCAGGTCGAGATCGCCCCGGCCGCCGGCGGCGACACCCGCGCGGTCGACGCCTATGACGCTGGCGTGGTGAACGGCAACCCGAACCACCACTTCTCCGCCACGGTCACCGACCTCAGCCCCGCGACCGAGTACCGCTACCGCGTCGGGCTCCCGGGCAGCTGGAGCGACTGGTTCACCTTCACGACGGCCGACCCGAACGCGACGGACTTCCAGTTCGTCTACTACGGCGACGCGCAGATCGGCCTCGACACGACCTGGCCGAGCGTCGTCAAGCAGGCCGAGGCGAACGCGCCCCGATCGATCGGCTCCGTGCACGCCGGTGACCTGATCAACAAGTCCAGCAACGAGGACGAGTGGCTGAACTGGTTCAAGGGCATGGAGGACTCGGCCACGCACACCAACGTGATGGCGGCGCCGGGCAACCACGAGTACTCGGGCGACAAGCTGCTCACCGCCTGGAAGGCCGCATTCGAGTACCCGCACAACAACCCGTCGATGGAGTCGATCGGCGAACTGGCCGACCTCGCCAAGGGCGACACCGAGGTCGCGGCGCAGTACCGCTCGCTGTTCGACCACTGGAGCGCGTTCGCCGCCGAGACGGCGTACTACACGGACTACCAGGACGTGCGCTTCATCACCCTCAACGCGACCCGCGACGCGACGTTCCTCACGCCGCCGGCTCTTCCGTCCTGCACAGGAGACGACTGCCCGATCAACCAGGGAGAGGAGCTGTGGATCCGCTTCCAGGGCGCCTGGCTCGACCTGCTCCTGCAGAACAGCCCGTCGAAGTGGAACGTCGTCACGTTCCACCAGCCGGTCTTCTCGGCATCCGAGGGTCGCGACGAGCCGAAGCTCCGTGCCGACTGGGTACCGGTCTTCCAGCGCAACGACATCGACCTCGTGCTCATGGGCCACGACCACACCTATGCGCGCGGCTACGTGAACACCGACGCGACCGACACCCCTGGCCTCACGACCGGACCGGTCTACGTCGTCTCGAACTCGGGCGCGAAGCACTACGAGCTCGAGACCCCGGAGAAGAACGTCTGGACCAACAACGGCGCCACCCAGGTGCTGCGCGGTCAGGGCGTCACGACGTACCAGGTGATCGACGTCTCGCACGATCAGCTCGTCTACCGCTCGTACCTCGCGGAGAAGCAGCCGAACGCCACGACCGACCTTCCCGTCGGCGCCGTCTACGACACCTTCACGGTGACGAAGTCGGATGCCGGTGAGAAGTGGGTCACCGAGGCCGGGGTCACGCCCCCGACCACCGAGCCGGAGGTTCCGGCAGAGGTCGAGCTCGGGGCGGCATCCGTCAAGGCCGGTGGCACGGTCACGGTCTCGGGTACCGGATTCACAGCGGATGCCGAGCTGCGGCTCGAGCTCCGCTCCGACCCGGTCGACCTCGGTGCGGTCACGGTAGGCGCGGACGGCGCGTTCTCGCGCAGCGTCACGATCCCGGCGGCCACCCCGGCCGGCGTGCACACCCTCGCGGTGATCCGCGCCGACGGCACCGAGGTCACCGCCTCGCTCACCGTCACGGCGGCGACGTCGGGTGGCGGAGCGGTGACCCCGGGCACCGGTGGCCCCGCTGCGGGCGGCCTCGCCACGACCGGTGCCGACAGCACCCCGTACGTGGTCGCCGCCGTGGTGCTCCTCGCGCTGGGTCTCGGGCTCTTCGCGCTGCGACGCCGTCGGCAGCGCGCCGAGTAGTCCGCACCATCCAGCAGAAGGCGTCGTCGGGGCTTCGGCTCCGGCGGCGCCTTCGGCCTCTCGCGGGGCGACTCGGCCCGCCGTAGGATCAGCCTCGTGACCGAAGACCCCGCGCGACCCGGACCCGCCCCCTCCCGCCGAGGGTTCCTCAAGCTGGGCGGGGCCGCGTTGGCCGGAGCAGCGGTCGGCGGAGCCGGCGGCGCGGCCATCGGAGCGACGATCGCCGCGAGCCACCGTGACGGCTTCGCCTCCGATCCGGATCCGTTCGCCGCTCTGACTCCTCGGAGCGAGCCGGGATTCGATCACCTCGTCGTGGTGATGGGCGAGAACCGCTCGTTCGACAACCTGCTCGGCTACCTGTACTCGAAGGAGAACCTGCCCGAAGGCGAGACGTTCGAGGGGCTGGCCTTCGGCGACCACAGCAACACCGCCCCCGATGGGACCGTCGTCGCAGCGCACGTCCACCAGGGCGACACCGACCGGATCATGAGCCTTCCCGACCCGGATCCGGGCGAGGAGTATCCGCACGTCAACACCCAGATCTTCGGCACGATCGATCCGAAGACGAACGCCGATCTCTTCGTCGACGAGATGACGGCGCCGTTCAATGCCCCGACGAAGGGCGAGAAGGCGACGATGTCGGGGTTCCTCGAGGACTACATCATCAACTTCCGGCGCCTCCGTCGTGGGGTCGACCCGAAACCGGAGGAGGCCGCGCACATCATGGGCTCCTTCTCCCCCGAGATGCTGCCGGTGCTGTCGACGCTCGCCGCGGAGTTCGCCGTGTTCGATCACTGGTACGCGGGTGTGCCGTCGCAGACGTTCTGCAACCGGTCGTTCTTCCACGCATCGACCTCGCACGGCTTCGTCACGAACCAGGGCGAGGGCGGGTACCGGAAGTGGCTCGACGCCCCGGCCGCGCCGACGGTCTTCAACCGGCTCGAAGACAAGAAGCTGAGCTGGAAGATCTACCTCGACAAGCTCCAGCTCGTCTCGTTCACCGGAATGCTGCATGCGGCCGTGCTCGAGAAGTACTGGCGTACCGAGCACTTCGGCACGATGGAGGACTTCTACGCCGAGGCGAAGGAAGGGAAGCTCCCCGCCTACGCCTTCATCGAGCCTCGGATGGTCTACGACCACAACGACTTCCACCCGCCGTTCGGCGCCGTGCGCGAGAGCAGCGCCGACGGCGAGGAGATCTTCGACAGCGCGGTGTCCGATGTCCGTGCGGGCGACCGTCTGATCCACGACATCTACGAGGCGGTGCGCACCAGCGCATCCCCGCAGGGCTCGAACGCCGTGAACACGCTGCTGCTCATCACGTTCGACGAGCACGGCGGATGCTACGACCACGTGCCCCCGCCCGCTGCGACGAAGCCCACAGCCGACACGAAAGCCGGGGAGATGGGTTTCACGTTCGACCGCCTCGGATGCCGGGTACCGGCGATCGCCGTCTCGGCGTACACGAGACGCGGCACGATCATCCACGACGAGATGCACCACGGCTCGGTGACCGCGACGCTCTCACGCCTGCACGGGCTGAAGCCGCTGAACGACCGCGACCAGTCGGCCAACACGCTGACGAACGTCGTGAACCTCGACAGGCCGCGGCATCCGGCCGACTGGCCCGTCACCACTCCGGCGTACACGCCACCCAACCCCGAGGAGGCTCCGCCGCACCCGAACGACGCCGATCAGACCAGACCGCTCACGCCGCCGGCCCGCGGCCTGCTCGGTCTGCTCATCGCGCGCTACGGCAAGCCGGGCGAGCCCGAGCCGCAGACGTTCGCCGACGCCTACCGGCTGCTCCACGAGCATGGCGAAGAGCTCTTCGGAACTCCGAAGGGCAGCTGAGGCCGCTCAGTCCTTGGTCGCCCGGCGGCGCGAGACGATGAACAGCACGGCTCCGATGAGGAGCACGGCGGCACCGCCCGCGGCCCAGGCGAACGTCTCCGGGCCGAGCCCCGTGGCCGGAAGCGGCTTTCCGCCGCCGTTGCCTCCGCCGCCGACGGGCGGATCAGGGTCAGGCGACGGAGGTGTGACCACGATGGCGGCGACGGTGAAGTCCTGCTCCACCACGGCCTCGCCGGCGGCGGTGATCACGACGGTCCTGGTCGCCGAACCGACGACCGTGGTTCCGGCGGGGGGCACGACGGTGAACGTGTAGGTGCCTGGTGGGAGATCGCCGAGGCCGAACGATCCGTCGGCATCCGTGATCAGCTGCGCTGGCACGCCCGGACCGGTGACCTGGATGACCGCTCCGGGCACGGGTGCCCCGCCGTCGGTGCGCACCGTTCCGTCGACGGCGCCGAGGCGGGCGAGCTCGAAGTCCACGTTCTCGACGTCGGCTCCCGCGATCTGCTCGTTCCGCGTGACCGGCGTCACGGCCACGTACCCGCCCGGCGTCGTGATGGCGATCTCGTAGTCACCAGCGGGAAGGCGCGGGAAGGCGTATCCGCCGCTTCCGTCGGTCACGGTCGTGAGAACGGCGCCACCCGGACCGGTCGCGGTGACCGTCACCCCGGCGACGCCGGTGCCGTTGGACGAGACCAGGCCGCTGAGACTCGGGTTCTCCGCCACCTGGAAGTCGACGTTCTCGATCGGGTCCTCGCTGCCGGGAGAGATCGTGAAGGCCGGCGGTGACGTGACGAGGGTGTACCCGTCGGGCGTGGTGATGACCGCCGTGTGCGTGCCGACCGGGATCGAATCGAACAGGTAGCGGCCGTCGGCATCCGTCGTGGTGGTCTGCCCGTCGATCGTCACGGTGACGCCCGCGATCGGGCCGCCACCGGCATCCGTCACCTGGCCGGAGACAGCGACGGGAACGATGTCGCGCACGGTGAAGTCCGCGACGGCGTCGGAGGTCGTGAGATCCGCGGTGAGAGTGGCGGGGCCTGTCGAGATCTTCCCCGCCGGGGGCGCGACGCGGACGATGTAGCCGTCGGTCGCGATGAAGCCCGGGAACGCGTACGTCCCGTCGGCCGCGGTCGTCGTCGTGCCGACCACCGCACCGGTGCCGTCGATCAACGTGAGGCCGACGCCGGTCAGGGGTCCGTCGACGATGTCGACGACCGATCCGGTGATGTCCCGCGCCTGCGATGCGAACCAGGTCTGGTAGACGGGGAAGCCGGATCGGCGGGTGAAGTAAAAGGTGAGCGAGGTGATCGGAACGGCCGGCTCGAACCAGGCGGCCGAGCCGCTGGTGTCGGCAGCTGCCGCGTTTCCGGTCAGAGTGAGGGTGGCCGGATCCCAGCTCGGGATGTCATCCGCCGCGCCCGTGCATGACGGCTTTCCGACGACGCCGGGCGCGCAGTAGTTGAAGCCGCCCTGGAAGCCGAGCTCCGTCGCGTCGAGCGCCTGCCCGTCGGGACCGATGGCCTGGATGCGCACGGCATCCGCGTCGATGTCGCCGAGCGCGAAGGCCCATCCCGACGACGGCGTCGACGTCGCGAACGAGTACGTCGTGGTCGAGGGGCTCGCCGCATTGTCGGCCTTCGGCCGCAGGTTCAGGTACGCCTGGTCACGGCTCGACCCGTACTTGGCTCCGATGGGGGTGCCCTCCGACAGCCAGGTGGATGCTCCGGAGATCACGGCCGGTCCGCCGCCACGGGAGTCGCTCGTCATGGTCGCGGTGAGAGCGGGCTGCGGCGCGATCTGGACCGTGGTCGTGTAAGCCCCGGCACCGCCGGCCAGCGGCTGCCAGGTGGCCCAGGAACTGGTCGTCGCTGCGGCCGCCGGGATGGCGCCCACGAGCACGGCGACCATGACGATCGCTCCGGCAAGAATCCCCCGCTGACGCACACGCATGCGGCCAGCGTACCGATATACCGGAATGACGTGAAGGGCGGATGCCGCAGCATCCGCCCCCTCAGAACCTCAGACCGGGTCGCCCTGGACGGGGCCTTCCGTGTTCGGCTTCCACCCGAGCGCAGGAGCGACATGGGTCGCGAACGACTCGAGCACGTGCAGGTTGTACGCCGGTCCGAGCTGGTTCGGAATGGTCAGCAGCAGGGTGTCGGCGCTCATCACGGCCTCGTCGCGCTTCAGCTGCTCGATGAGCACGTCGGGCTCCGCGGCGTAGGTCTTGCCGAACGTGGAGCGGAACCCGTCGATGATGCCGATCTGGTCGCCGTTCTCCTCGCTGCGCAGACCGAAGTACGCCCGGTCCATGTCGGAGATCAGCGGGAAGACGCTGCGGCTGACCGAGACGCGGGGCCGACCCGTGTGGCCCGCCTCCTTGTAGGCGGCGCGGAAGAGCTCGATCTGCTCGCGCTGCAGCTCGTGGAACGGCTGACCGGTGGCCTCGGTGACGAGCGTGGAGCTCATCATGTTCAGGCCCTTGCGGCCGGTCTCCTCGGCCGTTGCTCGCGAACCGGATCCCCACCAGATGTGATCGCGAAGCGTCGGGGACTGCGGCTCGATCGCGAGGTAGCGTCCCTCTCCGACCATGCGGGGGTCACCGGCGGCGATCCGCTCCCCCTCGATCGCGCGCAGGAAGATGTCGAACTTCTCGCGCGCCAGCACGCTGCCGCGCTCCGGGTCCTCCTGATCGACGTAGCCGAAGGTCTCGTAGCCGCGCAGCGCGGTCTCGGGTGAACCACGGCTCACGCCGAGAGCGATCCGGCCGTCGGCGATCAGGTCGAGCGCGGCCGCCTCCTCGGCGAACTGCAGCGGGTTCTCGTAGCGCATGTCGATCACGCCGGTGCCGACCTCGATGCGTTTCGTGCGGGCCGCCATGGCCGACAGCAGCGGCATCGGCGACGCCGCCTGCCGCGCCCAGTGGTGCACGCGCACCGAGGCGCCGTTGACGCCGATCTCGTCCGCACCCTCGGCGATCTCGATCGTCTGCTTCAGCATGTCGCCCGCCGTGCGGGTCGCCGAGCCGGGCACATCTGCGTAGTGCCCGAAGGAGAGGAATCCGAAAGCCTTCATGATGTATTCCAACGCATGGATGCTGCGCCTATTCCCCCGGCACCAGCAGGCCGTCGAACACGAGGGCGCGGATGCGGGGCTCGAGCTCGGACCAGAGGTCGGCCAGCGGCACCTCGAACAGGTCGGCCAGCGCCGCGACGATCTGCCCGACGGTCAGCTCCCCGTCGCAGGCGCCGACGAACGCGGCGAGCGCAGGATCGACGTTCACGGTGCGGGCGAATCCGCTGCCCTGACGCAGCTCGATGACGCTCGGATCGTCGTTGCCGGGCAGCAGGTGCCGCGCCTCGGTGACATCGGATGCCGTGACGAGCGTCGCCGGCACGCCCTCGGCCAGCACGTCGTGGGCGGCCAGCCCGATGGCGAGCGCCGCGCCGACGTTCGACACCGGCTGCGACAGCTTCTCCATGCGCCGGATCGGTGCGGCATCCGCCTGCTCGGCTCCCGAGCCCGCCGACGGACGCCGGATCAGCACGTAGCCGAAGCCGATTGAGGTGACCTCGCGCGCGGCGAAGTCGTCGAGCCATGCCGTGAGCAGCGGCGTGAACTCGGGGTCGCGCGGCGTCGTGCCTCCGTCGCGGATCCACAGCTCGGCGTATCCGAGAGGAGACAGCTGCTCGCGCTCGATCACCCAGAGGTCGAGGTCGGCCGGCACCCAGGCGTCGAGACGCGCGAGTCCTGCGACACCCGCGCGCGACTCCCAGTTGCCGAGCAGCTGGGCGATGCCGCCGACGGTGAGGAACGCCGGGGCGGTCCGCACGAACTGCTCGACCAGCGCATCGCCGACGAGACCGCCGTCGCGGTACTCGTAGGCGGGGACTCCATCGACGCGCGGGGTGATGACGAACGGCGGGTTCGAGACGATCAGGTCGAACGCCTCCCCCTCGACCGGATCGAACATGCTCCCGAGGCGGAACTCGATGTTGGTCACACCGTTGAGCCGGGCGTTGAGCTCGGCGAAGGCCAGTGCCCGTGCGGAGATGTCCGTCGCGACCACGGTCCGCGCCCGACGGGCGACGAGCAGCGCCTGGATGCCGCACCCGGTGCCGAGATCGAGGGCCCGGTCCACTTCGATCGGCACGATCGTCTCGGCGAGGGTGCGCGACGCCCCGCCGACGCCGAGCACGTGGTCGGCGGGCAGAGCGCCGTCGAGCGCGACCTCGTCGAGATCGCTGGCGATCCACCACTCCCCGACACCGTCGGCGTCGACGAACGACTGCGGGCGCAGCAGGGCGGCGGGCGTCACGGTCTCGGCGTCCGCCGTTGCGAGCCCGAGAGCGATGAGCCCGTCGACGCCCAATCGGGGCAGGGCGTCGTCGACCGCAGCCCTCGGCTGCGGCATCCCGAGCACGAGCAGACGCCCGAGGGTGGCCAGGACACCGCTGTCACCGGCGATCGCCCGGAGGATCGGTTCGCGCATGCCCCGGGCGAGGGCGTCGTCGGCCTCCTCGCCCCACAGGCGTCGCAGCGGCTCGGAGCGGAGGTCGGCGGCATCGAGATCGGCGGCGAGATCGGCGCTGCCGAGCGGCTCGGGAACGGGTGCGGGGGTGTCGGACACGGCCGTCACTCTACGCGTCTTCAGGGTTCTCCTTCCTCGGGCCTCCTAGAATCACAAGGTCAGTACTCACGAGCAGCCCCCGTCCCGGGGCGTTCGAGGAAGACCTTCATGTCCGTGAACACCCCCGAAACCGGCTTCCGTGCGCGCCTGCAGCAGCTCGCGCGCAGGACCGTCGTCTTCGCGATCGCACTGTCCGTCGGCGGATTCGTGGTTCCGAGTGCCGCATCCGCCGCGGAGACGCCGCCGGCCGATGACGAGCAGAGCGTCGAGCTCCACGTCTCCGCAGGACTCCGCGGAACCATCGCACCCGGTTCTTCGACCTCAGCGACCCTCACCGTGCGGAACAGGACCGACGAGGAGCTGAGCGCCGGTCGCGTCCAGGTCGAGATCGGGAGCACCCCGCTGGCCGACGACGAGGCCGTCACGAACTGGCTCGACGAGGAAGAGGCATCCGGCGACTTCACGCCGCTCGGGACCGACAGCACGGCATCGATCGATGCCGGCGAATCCGCGACCGCCACGGTGTTCCTTCCCGAGAGCGCCGTCGGCGATCTCGTTCCCGGCATCTACCCGCTGCGAGCTGAACTGACCGGCGCGAGCACCGGCGGACCGGCGGCGGATGACACGGTCGCGAGGGATGCCTCGGCGACCAGCATCCTGGTCGTGACGGCGGCGCAGACGTCGCTGATCGGCGTGCTCGTGCCGATCACTGCCACGCCCGCCGGCGGGGCGCTCCTCACAGCGGACGAGCTCGCGGCTCTCACCGCCCCCGAGGGCTCTCTGACGGCGCAACTCGACGGCGTCGCAGGCACCACGGCCGTGCTCGCGATCGACCCGTCGATCCCGGCCGCGATCCGCGCTCTCGGCACCGCGGCACCGGAACAGGCGACGGACTGGCTCGCCCGCCTCGATGACCTCCCGAACCCACGCTTCGCCCTGCAGTTCGGCGATGCGGATGCCGCCGTCCAGGCGCAGGCGCAGCTCCCCGAGCTGCTGCAGCCGACGACGCTCTCGCCCTTCCTGGATCCCGCGAACTTCCCGGTCGCGCGCGTCACCACACCCCCGACCGCCGCCGCCGACGGGACCACCGCCCCCACGCCCGCGCCGACCGAGGCCCCGGTCCTCCCAGATGACGAGCAGCTCACGGTCGTCGAGGGCGCGTTGCCCCGCATCCTGTGGCCGCGCGCAGACGTGACGTCGCAAGATCTCGCCGCCTTCCAGACGTACCTCGGCGAGGGGACGACCACGATCGTCTCCTCCTCCACGGTGAGCGGGCAGAGCACAGCGCACGCGACCGCCGAGGGCCAGGACCTCCTCGTCACCGACGCCGTCGCCTCCGCCGCGCTCTCGGATGCCGCTGCCGAAGCCGACCCCGCCGCCCGTCAGCGCCTGCTCGCCGAAGCGGCCGCACGCCTCTTCCTGGCGGAGAGTCGAGCCCCCGGAGCGCCGCTGCTCATCGGGCTGGACCGCGATGAGACCCGCACTCCGGACGCACTGCGCGAGGTGATCTCTGCGGCCGACTCGATCGGCTTCGACCTCGGCGCGCTGCGCGACACCCCGCCGGCCGCCGCGACGATCTCCGTCGAGACGGGCACCCCGGGAGCGGCAGACGTCGCGAGCCTCCTCGCAGACGAGCAGACCCTCGTCGCCTTCTCGACGATCCTCACCGACCCGCAGGTGCTGCTCGGCCCGGAGCGCATCAGGATCCTGCGCACGCTCGCGGTCGGAACTCCGGCGGAGGATTTCGCCGCGGTCGTCGCCGCGCATCGGGCGCAGACCACCGCGACGCTCGGCGCGGTCAGCGTCCCGCCGTCGAGCACCATCCAGCTGCTCTCCGCCAACGCCGACCTGCCGATCCGGGTGCGCAACGATCTGCCCTGGCCGGTGACGGTGCAGCTGACCGCCTCGCCGAGCGACCCTCGCCTCGAGGTGAAGCAGCTCATCGAGACGGTCGTGCAGGCGAACAACACCGCGACCGTCAAGGTTCCCGTGTCGGCTCGAGTCGGCAGCGGTGAGGTCGACCTGCGGCTGGGCCTCATCAGCCCCACGGGCGTGCAGATCCAGGGCGTCCAGACCGTCCGCGTCGCGGTGCGCGCGGAGTGGGAAGGCATCGGCCTCGGCATCTTCGGCGGACTCGCCGTGCTGCTGATCGGCCTCGGTGTGATCCGCACCGTGCGCCGCAAGCGCCGGGAGGCAGCCGAGGCGGCCGCAGCGGATGCCGCAGCACTGGAAGCAGCAGAGCCGAAGGACGGGCGTGGAGAGTAGCCTCGGGCGCGCGAGCGCCGTCATCGGCGCCGGCACCCTGGTGTCGCGCCTCACCGGACTCCTCCGGAGCATCGTGCTGGTCGGAGTGCTGGGCGCCGTCGGCTCGGAGGCCGCAGACGCGTTCACGTTCGCCAACACCCTCCCGAACAGCGTCTTCGCCCTGATCTCCGTCGGCGTGCTGACGGCGGTGATCGTGCCGCAGATCGTGAAGGCGACGGCGGATGCCGACGGCGGCAACGCCTTCATCTCCAAACTCTTCACTCTCGGCACCGTCGTGCTGGTCGTCACCACGTTGATCGCGACGATCGCCGCGCCCTGGCTGGTCGTGCTGGTGGCCGGCCAAGCGCCCCCCGCCGCCCAGGCGCTCGCGACCGCCCTCGCGTACTGGTGCCTCCCGCAGATCCTCTTCTACGGGCTCTACGCGCTGCTCGGGGAGGCGCTCAACGCCCGACGGATCTTCGGACCCTTCACCTGGGCTCCGGTCGTGAACAACATCGTCTCGATCGTCGGCTTCCTGCTCCTCGGAGCGCTCTTCGCTCCCGTGCCGACCAAGGCCGCGGAGTGGACGCCGACGATGATCACCACCCTCGGCGCCACGGCGACCCTGGGCATCGCGCTGCAGGCGGTCGTGCTGCTGGTGTTCTGGCGGCGCACCGGTCTCGCGCTCAAGCCCGACTTCCGCTGGCGAGGCGTCGGCCTCGGGACGGTCGGGAAACTCGCCGGCTGGACGTTCCTGATGGCCTTCGCGAGCCTCGCCGCGGGAGTGCTGCAGGGGAACATCGTGAGTGCGGCCTCGGGAACGGGCGCCTCCGCAACGGTCACCGCCAACGCCTGGCTCATCTTCATGCTCCCGTACTCGGTGATCGTGCTGTCCATCGGGACGCCGTACTTCACCCAGATCAGCGAGCATGCCGCGGCCGGTCGACACGTCGAGGTACGAGAAGACATCTCACGCAGCATCCGCACCCTGCTTTTCTTCATCGTCGCGGCCGTCGCGGCCGTCGCCGCCGCCGCGATCCCCGCGTCCCGGGTCTTCACGAGCTCGCCCGCCGACGCCGAAGCGGCCGCGCTGGTGCTGATCTGCTACCTCGTGAGCCTGATCCCCCTGACGATCCTCTTCATCGTCCAGCGGACGTTCTACGCCTACGACGACACCCGCACGCCGTTCTGGTTCACGATCTTCCAGTGCTGCCTCATCGTCGGCACGGCGCTGATCGCCTGGGGCCTGCTCCAGGCCGATGTGATCCCGATCACGGGTCTCGCCGCGGCCGTCGCCCTCGGCCAGTCGATCTCCAGCACCGTGCAGACGATCGTCGCCACGTGGTTGCTGCACCGCAAGATCGGCAACCTCGGAGTGCGCTCCTGGCTCGTCACCCTCGGCCGCTTCGCCGTGGCCGCGATCCCCGCGGGACTCGCCGGCTGGGGTGTCTTCGTCCTGCTCGGCGCGAGTGCCGGCTGGACCGTCTCGGACAAGATCCCCGGCGCCCTCGGCACCGCCGTGATCGGCCTCGTCGTGGTCGCCGTCTACCTCGGGATCCTCGCCCTGCTGCGCGCGCCGGAGCTCAAGGTCGCCGGTTCGCTCGTGCGCCGTTTCCTGCCGGGTCGCTGAGTCCCGCCGGGCGCCCCGCGCGGGGAATGCCGCGCGGTTACCATGGGTTGAACCACTCGGGACGTCTTTCGGCGCCACCGCAATTTCTCAGACGGAGAGCACATGCGTCAGGTCATCATCATCGGTTCCGGCCCCGCCGGATTCACGGCCGCCATCTACGCTGCACGCGCGAACCTCAAGCCGCTGCTCATTGCGAGCTCCGTCGAGGTCGGCGGCGAGCTGATGAACACCACCGAGGTCGAGAACTACCCGGGCTTCCCCGAGGGCATCCAGGGACCCGAGCTCATGGCCAAGTTCCAGGAGCAGGCCGAGAAGTTCGGCACCGAGGTCCTTTACGACGACGTCACAGAGCTGCAGCTCGACGGGCCGGTCAAGACGGTCACCCTCGGCAGCGGCGCGGTGCACGAGACGCAGACGCTGATCTACGCCACCGGTTCCGCCTACCGCAAGCTCGACATCGCGGGCGAGGAGCGCCTCTCCGGATACGGCGTCTCCTGGTGCGCCACGTGCGACGGGTTCTTCTTCCGCCAGAAGACCATCGCGGTCGTCGGAGGCGGCGACTCGGCGATGGAAGAGGCGACGTTCCTCACGCGCTTCGCCGACAAGGTCTACGTGATCCACCGCAAGGACACCCTGCGTGCCTCGAAGATCATGCAGGAGCGCGCGTTCGCGAACGAGAAGATCGAGTTCGTGTGGAACAGCGAGGTCACCGAGGTCCTCGGTGGCGACTCCGTCACCGGCGTGCAGCTGCGCAACACCGTCGACGGCACGCTGAGCGACCTGCCGCTCGACGGTCTGTTCATCGCGATCGGCAACGACCCGCGCACGCACCTCGTGCACGACAAGCTGAAGCTGACCGCCGAGGGCACGATCTGGGTCGACGGCCGGTCCTCGGTCACCTCGGTCCCTGGTGTCTTCGCCGCCGGCGACGTCATCGACCCGACCTACCGCCAGGCCATCACGGCTGCCGGCACCGGCACGATCGCAGCCCTCGACGCGGAGCACTTCCTCGCGGATTTTGACGACGCCTCCATCGAGTTCCCGGCCGCGGAGGCCGCCGAGATCCTCACCGCCTAGGCACGCGGGAACACTTTCACCTCGTCTGCTGTTGTAGCAGGCGAACCTCGAATCAAGGAGAACTCTGATGAGTGCAAAGGCTACGAGCCAGGCGACCTGGGAACAGGACGTTCTGCAGGCCGACGGTCCCGTGCTGGTGGACTTCTGGGCCGAGTGGTGCGGTCCCTGTCGCATGGTCGCCCCGGTGCTGGACGAGATCCAATCCGAGAACCCCGACAAGATCACCATCCTCAAGCTCAACGTCGACGAGAACCCCGAGCTCGCGATGAAGTACCAGATCACGTCGATCCCGGCCATGAAGGTGTTCGACGGCGGTGAGGTCAAGACGACCATCATCGGCGCCAAGCCCAAGTTCGCCCTCGAGAAGGACCTCGCCGCATTCATCGGCTGATCCTCTGAGACCCAGTAGGGCCGTCACCTCTTCGGAAGTGGCGGCCTTTTCTGTGCCCGGTCGTCGGTCGTTGAGCGAGCGAAGCGAGACGAAACGTGGTTCCTGTGGTTCCGGGCTCCGGGATGTTCCCCTCTCTCGCAGAACGGGGACCCTCCCGCTGCGCGGGCCCCTCCCGATGCTCGTTCGGGGAACATCCCTGCGCCCTGCGCTGCGCGGACGGGCGCAGTGATACGGGCGCGGGCCACAGGAGTTGTGAATACGGGGGCACGATTTCGGGGGGTTTCACGAATCTCGGATGCTTTGGGACGATGCATCCGAACTACGTGGGGTTGTCCGAATTCGTTGCAGAGCGGATGCCGGGGACGGGTCAGTTCTTGTCGGAGACGGGGACGGACGCTAGGCCACGGGCGGCACGGGCACGGTCGACGAGGTCCTGGATGACGGGGGTCTTGGCGGCGTTATAGGTCGACGTGCCGCGGGCGGCAGCGGCCACGGCGTCGCACTTGGCGTGGGTGTAGCGGTCGGCATCCGCCGGGTGAGTCCGCAGCCAATCGCGCAGGATGCGCTGGTTCACGGTGTCCCAATCGCTCGCGGCGAAGAAGTGCGCGATGCGAGTGCGGATGCCGTCCACCTCGAACAGCATCACCGGATGGCTCTGCACGCTGCTGCCGAGGCGCCAGCCGATCGCCTCGAGAGCCTGGTGGTGCCGTTCGAAGTCCTCGACGTCGCCGATTCGCACGGCGAGGTCGATGATCGGCTTCGCCCGCATCCCGGGAACGGCCGTCGAACCGATGTGCTCGACCAGCCACTCCGGATTTCCGTGTGTGCGGATCTCTGCCGCGATCTCCTTGAACTGCTCCGGCCAGCGCGGGTTGTACGAGACCAGCATCCGTGGCATGTCAGGAAGGGGCGTCGGCGACCGTCGGGTCCCACCGGCGGTGACGCTGCTTCTCGTCGAGAAGCCCCCAGACCGCCGGGGTCAGTTCCGGATACTCCAGGGCGATCTGGCGCAGCACCCGGTAGTGCCGGGCCGCGTTCGGGCGCACCCCGTCGTTCGCGGTGATGTTGTCGGCCCGCAGAAGGTAGACGACGAGCTCGTCGACGCTCGGGAGCTCCTCCATGAAGTCCCACGGGTCCTCGCCGCCGAGGAGCCGTTCCTGGATGAGGACCGCGAGCTCGTCCGCCGCCTCCGCACGCAGCACTTCGAGGCTGGCGCGGCGCTGGACGGACTCGGACATGCTTCCAGCCTACGTCCGACTCGGGCGTCGCCGGCGCTCGACCTTCGTGTCTTCGCGCATGTCCTCGAGCTCTTTGCCCTTAGTCTCCGCGACCTTGAAGTACACGAAGAAGAACGACAGCAGGGCGAAGAACGCGTAGAACCCGTAGGCGAACGGGAGACCGATCGCCGCGAACGCCGGGAACGTCGTCGAGATGAAGAAGTTCGCAACCCACTGGGCCGCCGCAGCGACGGCGAGGGCGCCGGCACGGATCGAGTTCGGGAACATCTCCCCCAGCAGCACCCACACCAGTGGACCCCAGGTGGCGCCGAAGAACACCACGAAACCGTTCGCGCAGATCAGCGCGACCGTCGACCACGGATCGGGCAGCGTGACCGCCCCCTGGGCATCCAACGTGCCGAACGAGAACGCGAGTGCCATCAGCCCGAGCGTCAGGGTCATGCCGACCGAGCCCACCAGGAGCATGATGCGCCGACCGACGCGGTCGACGAGCAGGATCGCGATGATCGTGACCACGATGTTCGTCACCGAGGTGATGACCGTGATCAACAGGGCTTCCGACTCCCCGAACCCGACCGACTGCCACAGGGTCGTGGAGTAGTAGAAGATCACGTTGATGCCCACGAACTGCTGGAAGACCGACAGCAGGATGCCGACCCACACGATCGGCTTCAGCCCGAGGCGGTTGCCGCGCAGATCCCTCAACGACTCGGAGCGCTCGGTGTTGAGGGTGCCGGTGATCTCGGCGATCTTCGCCTTGACGTCAACGGCTCCCGTGACCGTCGTCAGCACCTCGGACGCCTTCTCGATCTCCCCCTTCGCGACGAGGTAGCGCGGAGACTCCGGAAGCCTCATCGACATGACGCCGTAGACGATCGAGGGGACGGCGCCGGCGATGAACATCCAGCGCCAGGCATCCAGTCCCCAGAGCGGCTCTGCCGCTCCCCCGGCGACGTTGGCGAGCATGGCGTCGGAGAGCAGCGCGATGAAGATACCGGTGACGATGGCCAGCTGCTGGAGCGATCCCAGGCGTCCGCGGATGTGCGCCGGGGAGACCTCGGCGATGTAGGCCGGAGCGATGACGGATGCCGCGCCGACGCCGAGGCCGCCGATGACGCGCCAGAAGATGAGATCGATGACTCCGAACGCGAAGCCGGAGCCGAGGGATGAGAGCAGGAAGAGGACCGCAGCCACGACCATCACCGGGATGCGCCCGAAACGGTTGGCGAGCGGGCCGGCGAACCAGGCTCCGACAGCGCAGCCGATCAGCGCCGACGACACAGCGAAGCCCTTGAGCCCGACGTTGAGGTCGAAGCCCGACTGACTGCCGGCCAGAGCGTCGACCGCGCCGTTGATCACGGCGGTGTCGAAACCGAACAGGAAGCCGCCGAGCGCGGCGGCGATGCTGACCGCGATGACACGGCCTCGAACAGCTGATCCGGGTTGTGTGCGCGACATTGTGCCCCTCCTCGACATCATCTGACGCGAGTCTAGGCCTGCATCTGCCGCCGGGGGTGGTTCAGCTGCGACCGTATCCCTTTTCGCCGAGCTCCTCGAGAATCCGGTTCAGATCCTGGATCGATGCGAAATCGATCGTGACCTGGCCTTTACGTGCGCCCAGTGCGATCTTCACGCGTGTGTTCAGGCGGTCCCCGAGCTTGCCGGCGACCTCGTCGAGGTAGGCGCGTCGCGCCCCGGGAGTCGGCTTCGGGGTCTTCCCCGCGTCGGCCGGCTGCGACTTCGCGACCTCTTCCGTGGCACGCACGGAGAGATCCTCGTTCACGACCTTGTCAGCCAGCCGCTGCATCGCCTCGGGGGTCTCCAGGCTGAGGATCGCGCGGGCGTGACCGGCGGTGAGCACGCCGGCGGCGACCCGTTGCTGCACCGGGACCGGGAGCTTGAGGAGGCGGATCGTGTTGCTGATCTGCGGCCGCGACCGCCCGATGCGCGTCGCGAGCTCCTCCTGCGTGATGCCGAAGTCCTCGAGGAGCTGCTGGTAGGCGGATGCCTCTTCCAGAGGGTTGAGCTCGGAGCGGTGCAGGTTCTCGAGGAGCGCGTCGCGGAGAAGATCCTCGTCCGCGGTCTCGCGTACGATCACAGGGATCGTGTCGAGCCCCGCCTCACGAGCAGCGCGCGTGCGCCGCTCCCCCATGATGAGCTCGTACTCGCCGTCGGAGTTCTTCCGCACGACGACGGGCTGCAGCACACCGAACTCGCGAACGCTGTGCACCAGCTCCGCGAGGTCCTCGGGGTTGAAGTGCGTGCGCGGCTGCCGAGGGTTCGGCACGATCTTGTTCGGATCGACCTGGACGAGATGGATGCCGGGAACCGTTGCGAGCTCCTCCTGCTCACGCGCGACCGTGCTGACCTGGTCATCGCTCGGACGGAGGTTCGCGCCCGGGAAGAACACGTCGACAGGACGCTCCGCCTGATCGGCCGTCGGAATCAGGGCGCCGATGCCCCGGCCCAGTCCAGTGCGCTTCGCCATCATTTCTCCTTGCTCTGCGTCGCTGTGCGCGACGCGATCTCGACAGCGGCCTCGCGATACGCGATCGCTCCGGCGGACTGCCCATCGTAGGCGATCACCGTCTGACCGAAGCTCGGCGCCTCCGACACCCGCACCGAGCGCGGAATGACGGTCTCCAGCACCTGCGTCGGGAAGTGGGTGCGCACCTCATCCGCCACCTGCTGGGCCAGGCGGGTTCGCCCGTCGAACATCGTCAGCAGGATGGTCGAGAGGTGCAGCGAGGGATTCAGGTGCTTCTGGATCATCTGGATACTGCCGAGCAGCTGACTCAGACCCTCCAGCGCGTAGTACTCGCACTGGATCGGGATGAAGACCTCGGATGCCGCCGTGAAGGCGTTGATCGTCAGCAGCCCCAGCGACGGCGGGCAGTCGATGATGACGAAGTCCATCGGGCTGTCGACGAGGTAGTCCTCGAGGGCACGACGCAGACGATGCTCCCTCGCGACCTGGGCGACGAGCTCGATCTCCGCGCCGGCGAGGTGGATCGTGCTCGGAGCACAGAAGAGGTTGGGATCCTCCGGGCTCTGCTGCACGATGTCCGCGAGCGGGAACTCCTCGATGAGCACGTCGTAGACGCTGGGAACCTCCGCGCTGTGCGGGACGCCGAGAGCCGTGGACGCATTGCCCTGCGGATCGAGGTCGATGACCAGCACCTTGGCACCCAGGCCGGCGAGGGCGGATGCGACATTGACGGCCGTGGTCGTCTTACCCACTCCGCCCTTCTGGTTCGACACCGTCAGCACGCGGGTCTCCCCGGTGAACTCGACCTTCGCGGCTTCAAGCGCACGGCGCCGAGCGGAGAGGTCGGCGAGTTCCCGCGCGAGCGGCGTGTCCATCCCGAACGATTCGTTCGATGATGCCTTCTCGGATTGTTTCACGTGAAACATCCACTCCTTTCGGGGCCGCGTACCACTCTAATCGCAGGAGACGACCTTGGACTTACCGGCGGTGCCCGAGGCCCGTCGGGTGACGCCCTGAGCGCTTTCCTACGGTGCCCTCGGGGTGCAGGGGTCGGTCCCCCGAGTTTCGTGGCGCCGACGTCTGTCCCACGCGGGCACCCGCGGCTGTCCGTGTCGGCAAGCAACACATTCACGCCTCGATTCGAGGCGTAGCAGGCGGAAGCCGACACATGTTTCACGTGAAACGGGATTGATCGCGAAGCCTCTGCGTCGTGCTGTCGCCCGGAGCCCTCCCCCACCTGCACTGTCACGCGCTCCTCGAGCTGCGGCTCACCGCCGAGGACGGAGGTGTGCTTGGCGCGACCATGAGCGTGCACGCACAGCACTCACCTGTCCCAGCGGACCACCACCAGCACGGTCATACGGAGGCTGCCCTCGAAGAGCGCCGCCTACGGTCGCTGATCATCCTCCCGTGAAGCGAGCCCTGGTGCTTGGAGAGGTAGGCACCCACCCGTGGAGTCACGCGACTGCACGCCGGAGCGACTCCACGAAATGTTTCACGTGAAACGGAGTTGCTCGTGGCTCATCGTCGCCCCGTTCTCTCGCGGGACTCCTCCGTCGCCTCACGTCCGCGAGTCACGTAGTCGAGGTACACCCGTGCAGATCTTGCCCGTCCGCGAGCGAAAGGTCCCAGAATGCTCACCGGTCCCCCATCAGGATCCCCGGATTCGTAGGTCCCTCCTTCTTCACACACCCATTGAGCGCTCGGCTCCGCGATCACACCGATCACTCCCTCTCGCTGAACAGCAGACATCCGTACCCCACTCCTGCGCGTCAGGGACGGTGAGCACTGAAGATGTTTCACGTGAAACGCGGGACATGGAGTGACTGCCAGACGTACCCTCCACAGTCACAGGGTTCCCGTACGGTCGCGCACCTGAGCCTCATCGATGCACGAGGGTACCCAACGTTCAGGCGAGGACGCCTTTCCGGCACGTCGAGAGTCCTCTGTACCGCCGACCCTTGAGTCCACGGCGGGCGCGGCTTGGTCCGGGGGAACCCCGACCTGGTCGTGATGCGCTGTTTCACGTGAAACATTGAGCACTGGCGGCCGGTCTACTCGTGTTCGGCTCCGTCAGTCACACAGGATGCAGGCGCGGCGAAACCGCGCGGGCACCCTACTGCGGAGCAGAGGGCTCCGTGTGCATGCCGACGTTGATGACGCTCCCACCGGCGTCCCGGTAGAAGAAGCGGGTGACTCCCCAGGGTTCGTCCGTCAGCGGATGCACGATCTCCGCGCCGGCGGCGATGGCCTGGCGCAACGCCTCCCCCACGTCATCCACGAAGACCGAGACATCCGGGTTCACCGCAGCGGACGCGTCACGAGGCATGACGCTCAGCTGTCGACCGGCATCATCCGCGAGGGTCAGGATCCATCCGTGGTCCATGACCACCGACATCCCCAGCACCTGCCGATGAACCTCGACCGCACTCGCGACATCCGCCACGGTCAGGATCGGCACCACTCGTTCCACACGCATGCCTCTAATAGGACACAGAACCCGTGGCGACCGCCAGCCCCAGCCGTCAATACTGACCTCGCACTCAAGCACTGCATGCACGCTGTCCGCGAGTGCGGCATCACTCCCAGCGTGAGCATCGGGAGGGTCCCCGCTTGCGGGGAGGGTGCCCGCTCTGCGAACGAAGGGAGTGATCCCGCACACGCCCACGAGGAACTATCGAAAGACAGCTGAGCGATGTTTCACGTGAAACATCCGCGCCCGAATCAGCGAACGACGGCCCGCACGACTCGCGTGGTCTCGAGCAGCACGCCCTCGCCCAGCACCTCGACGCGTACCTCGGACAGCCGGAACTTCTTGATCTGCTTCTGAGCAGCGTCGATCTCGTTGCCGACGTTCATACCCTTCAGGAGCGTGAGCTCTCCCCCGTCTCGCACCAGGGGTGCCGTCAAGGGAATGAGGGTGCGGAGTGCACTGACTGCTCGCGCCGTCACGACGTCGAAGCCCTCAGCGGGGCGCACGTCCTCCGCCCGGGCACGCACGACATCGACGTTGTCCAGTCCGAGAGCGGAGACCTGTTCGTTGAGCCAGGTGACCCGTCGCTCCATGGGCTCGATTAGCGACCACTGCACGTCGGGCCGCGCGATAGCCAGCACCAGACCCGGCAGCCCGGCACCGGAACCGATGTCGGCGACGGACCCGTGGAAGAGTGGCGCAGCGATCACGCTGTTGAGAATGTGCCGGGACCACAGGCGCGGGAGCTCGAGCGGACCGATGAGGCCGCGCTCCTCCCCCTCCCGGGCCAGAGCCTCCGTGAAGGATCGAGCTACGTCGATACGGGCACCGAAGAGCTCAGCGGCGATCTCGGGTTCGGCTTCGAGCTCGCCACCATCCGTGTTCGTCGTCACGCGACCAGGTTCCTCGCCACTCGATGTTTCACGTGAAACATCAACGGCGACGAAGTACCGTGTGCCGGTCTGCGCCCTCACCGTAGGACTCGGAGACGAGGCCACGGTCCGCAGCGATGTCATGCACCAGCTTGCGCTCGTAGCTCGACATCGAAGGCAGCGACGCCTGCGAAGATCCCTCGTCGAGCTTCGCGGCCGCCGCGTCCACCAGCGTCTCGAGTTGGCGGCGACGCGTGTCGCGTGATCCGCCGATGTCGAGGATCAGACGCGAGAACGAGCCCGTGCGGTTCTGCACCGCGAGACGCGTGAGCTCCTGAAGTGCCTGCACGGTGTCCGGCGCCGAGAGCAGCGCGAGTCCATCGCCCTCCGCTTCGACCGAGACGTACGCACGACCCTGGCGGACATCCAGGTTCAGATCGCCATCGATGTCGGCGATGTCGAGCAGCTCCTCGAGGTAGTCCGCGGCGACGTCGCCCTCGTTCTCCAACTGTGCCACCGTTGGTTCGGTGGTCTCGGTCACGACCTCGCTCATGAACCGCTCCCCTTCTTCTTCGCACGCTTCTTGCCGACCGGCTGCTGACGCTTGGGTGCCTCGGCCTTGGCCTTCTCCACCTCATCGAGCAGACGCTTCTGCTCCGCTTCGTAGGCGGCCATCGGGACGACCTTGCCGGACGAGTCGATCGCCTTGCCCTTCTTCGCCAGACGCTCTTCACGAGCCTTCGCCGCTTCGGAGCCAGGAGTCGGCATCTCGCGGATCACGAGGAACTGCTGGCCCATGGTCCAGATGTTCGAGATGAACCAGTAGACGACCACACCGAGCGGGAAGAAGATACCCGAGAAGATGAAGCCGAGCGGCAGCACGTAGAGCATGATCTTCTGCATCTGGTACGCCTGGCCGGTCTTGGCCTCGGGCGACAGGTTCTTCGAGATGATCTGCAGCTGGGTGAAGAACTGCGAGCCGATCATCAAGACGACGAGAGTGACCAGAATGATGATCGCCGTGGTGTTGCCCGCGTCGACGGCATCGCCGAGCGTTCCGTGCAGCGAGGCGACGTCGAACAGCTTGGCGTCGTAGAACTCCTTGGTGAGCTGGGGGGTGAGCAACCCCACACCACCAAGCTCGTTCTCGGCATGCTTCTTGACGTCGCTCAGCACGCTGAACAGGGAGAAGAAGATCGGCATCTGCACCAGCAGCGGAAGACAGCTCGACATCGGCGTCGTGCCGTGCTTCTTATACAGGCCCATGGTCTCGCGGCTCATCGCCTCGCGAGAGAGCTGATCCTTCTTACCGCGGTACTTCTCCTGGACTTTCCGCAGTTCAGGAGCAATTTCCATCATCTTTCGCTGGCTCTTGATCTGCTTCACGAAGAGCGGGATCAGAGCAGCGCGGACGACGATGACGAGACCGACGATCGAGAGCACCCAGGTCAGACCGGATGCCGCGGGCAGACCGACCGCGGTGAGAAGCCAGTGCCAGGCGACGAGGATCATCTCGACGACCCACTTGAGCGGCCACAGGATCGTGCCGATCAGGTCGAAGCCACCCGCCGCGGGCGCATCGCTGGGGGTGGTGCTGGCGAGCAGAAGGTCAAGACCCACCGTTCAGTCCTTTCGGGCAGGGACGACGAAACCGTGAGCAGTCAGGTCGTAGCGGAAGTGTTCATGCGGACGGACGTCATCGACGCCGCCGCGAGTCCAGGGATTGCAGCGGAGGATGCGCCACGCAGAGGACAACGTCCCCCGCACGGCGCCGTGCTGCTGCACCGCACCTACAGCGTAAGCGGAGCAGGAGGGGTAGTAGGCACAGACATCTCCATACAGAGGGGAGATCGTCTTGCGGTACGCGGTGAGGAACCCGAGCACCAGATTGCGAGGAATCAGCGGGATGCTACGCAGCAGGTCCTGTGACTGCATCCGAGCCGAACCGATGGACGATGCCGGCAGCGCCGTCATGACGCACCCGCCGTCGATGCCGGCGCGAGCCGACCGAGACAGCGGTTCACATCCGCGCTGAGTTCGGCGAACGACGCCGTCGCGGATGCAGGAAGGGCACGGATGACGACATCCGTGCCCTCGGGTACGCGCGGGAGCGCATCCGCACAGACGGCTTTCAGACGCCGACGCACGGTATTGCGCACCACAGCGGTGCCCACCTGCTTGCTGATGATGAATCCGAACCGTGCAGCCCTGCTCTCACCCGTCGACATCATCGACGTGATGACGCTCGACCCGCCACAACGCGATCCGCGACGAACGACCAGTCGATAGTCGCTCCCGCGGGTCAGCCGATACGGGCGGGCGAGCACAGCAGACTACGCGGAGAGCTCGGTGCGGCCCTTCGCGCGGCGGGCAGCGAGGATGCCGCGGCCGGCGCGCGTGCGCATGCGAGCGCGGAAGCCGTGCTTCTTGGCGCGACGACGGTTGTTGGGCTGGAAAGTGCGCTTAGTCATGGAATCACTCCGGGAATACTGCCACCGGGTTCACTGCGACCGGAGACATGGGGAACTGCCAAAAAAATGGCATAAGTCAACCAAGTAAGGGTACGTCCTGCCGGCGCACAGAGCAAATCTGCGCGCTGGGGAGGCCGGCACCCTGCACGAACCGCACAGCCATTATCCACAACCGGGGCGCGCCCGGAGTGCAGGACACGCGAGCGGAATTCCCGGGGCAGGTTGCCGTTCCCAGCCGCGATGACTACCGTGGCAACCGAAGTTATCCACAGGGGCACGGCACGTCGGAGCCCTCATCGATCCCCCGTCCGGAGCGTCATGTCCTCACCAGCCCAGCCCGACGTTCCGATCTGGACCACGGTGCAGGAGCTCCTCGTCGACGACGACCGGGTCACCCCGCAGCTTCAGGGCTTCCTTAGCCTGGCGGTTCCGGCCGGTGTGATGGCCGCGACCCTCTATCTCGAGGTGCCCAACGATCTCACCGCCGCACAGATCAACAAGCGTCTGCGGCTGCCGATCATGGAGGCCCTCTCCCACATCGGTGAAGAGGTCACCTCTTATCGCGTCGTCGTGAACCACGAGCTCGCCGAGCAGCCCACCGCGCCGATCGCCGTCGCGGACTTCGGTCGCCACGAGCCCGTGCGCGTCGAGTCCCCGATGGAGCAGCCCACGCAGCTGCGGCACGAATCGCGACTGAACCCGAAGTACACCTTCGACAACTTCGTCATCGGCCAGTCCAACCGCTTCGCCCATGCGGCAGCGGTCGCGGTCGCCGAGGCGCCGGCGAAGGCGTACAACCCGCTCTTCATCTACGGCGACTCCGGTCTCGGCAAGACACACCTTCTGCACGCGATCGGCGACTACGCCCAATCGCTCTACGCCGGCGTCAAGGTGCGCTACGTCTCGAGCGAGGAGTTCACCAACGACTTCATCAACTCGATCGCAAACAACCGCGGTGCGGCATTCCAGGCGCGCTACCGCGACGTCGACATCCTCCTCATCGACGACATCCAGTTCCTGCAGGGTCGCGCCGAGACGCAGGAGGCGTTCTTCCACACCTTCAACACCCTCCACGACCACAACAAGCAGGTGGTCATCACCAGCGACGTCGCCCCGAAGCACCTGACCGGCTTCGAGGACAGGATGCGCAGCCGCTTCGAGTGGGGTCTGATCACCGACGTCCAGGCGCCCGACCTCGAGACCCGCATCGCGATCCTCCGGAAGAAGGCGCAGAGCGAGGCGCTCCACATCCCCGACGAGGTCCTCGAATACATCGCGACCGTCGTCTCCTCGAACATCCGCGAGCTCGAGGGCGCTCTCATCCGCGTCTCCGCATTCGCGAGCCTCAACCGGTCGTCGCTCGACATCTCCCTCGCGCAGACCGTGCTGCGCGACATCATCGACACGGCCGAGGACAACATCATCTCGCCGACCGACATCATCACGGCGACCGCGCAGTACTTCAAGCTGACGGTCGACGATCTCTACGGCTCGAGCCGTTCGCAGCAGATCGCCACCGCCCGCCAGATCGCGATGTACCTCTGCCGCGAGCGGACCAGCCTCTCCCTGCCGAAGATCGGACAGCTCTTCGGCAATCGGGATCACACGACGGTGATGTACGCGTACAAGAAGATCAGCGAGCTCATGAAAGAGCGCCGCTCGATCTACAACCAGGTCACCGAGATCACGACCCAGCTCGGCCGGCGCTGACCGCACGCAGGCCCGTAGAGGGGGATACGACACCGATTCCGGTGCCGTATCCCCCTTCTCGTCGTCTCGACACGCCTGCGCAGCATCCGATAAATGCCTCTATGCACATGTGGATAACTTGTGGATGATCGAGCGAACCATCGGGACGAATGTGGGCCCAGGCGTCAAACCTGTGGATAACTACGTGAACGTCGGAGAGGGGTCCGATGCTCCGAACCCGCGGATTCCTCAGGGTTTCCACAAGTGACAGCCGTGTAGTTCCTTACTCGCGTCTGCTTTCCACCGAGTTATCCACAGAATCCACAGCGGTTAACACCGTTAAGGAGTTAACACTTAGAAGCGGCGATCCGATCACCAGACGATGGGGAGAACGCTGAGCGGATCACAAAACCTCCGAGCGTAGGGATACGCGGGACTGTGGGGCTAGCATGGGAAGCCCTGCACCGGCAGGACTGACGACGACATGTCACAGAACGACGACAAGGGAGCACCCGTGAGGTTTCAGGTCAACCGCGATGTCTTCAGCGAGGCAGTGTCGTTCGTCGTCAAGCTCCTCCCGCAGCGGAATCCGCAGCCGATCCTCGCCGGAGTGCTGATCGAAGCAGACGGTTCGGGCCTCACGCTCTCCGCGTTCGACTACGAGGCATCCGCTCGCACGACCATCGAGGCCACCGTCGAGACACCGGGCACGATCCTGGTCCACGGCCGTCTGCTCTCCGACATCGCCAGCCGGCTACCGAATGCTCCGATCGAGATCGCCGTCGAGGACGACGGCGGGATCACCGTCACGTGCGGCTCCGCCCGATTCACCCTCGCCGCCATGCCCGTCGAGGAATATCCGTCGATCCCCGAGGTCTCCGGGTCCTCTGGCGTGGTTCCCGCCGACGACTTCGGCACCGCGATCGCGCAGGTCGGCTTCGCCGCATCGCGCGACGACGTCACCCCGGTGCTGACCGGTGTGCAACTCGCGGTCTCCGGTCACAACCTCAGCCTCGTCGCCACCGACCGCTACCGGGTCTCGATCCGCGACGTGCCGTGGGATGGCGAAGAGGTCGAGGCCACAGCCCTCGTCCCGGCGCGCACCCTGGTGGAGGTCGGAAAGACCTTCGGTCACGCCGGCACGATCCAGATCGCCTTCTCCGGCGCCGGTGAGCGCGAGATCATCGCCTTCACGGCGGGCAACAAGACCGTGACGTCGCTGCTGATCAAGGGCAACTTCCCGCCGGTCCGCCGTCTCTTCCCCGAGCAGACCGATCACTACGCCGTCGTCAACACCGCCGACCTCGTCGAGGCCGTCCGCCGTGTGTCGCTCGTGCTCGACCGTGCTGCCCCGCTGCGGTTCACGTTCTCGAGCGACAGCGTCACGATGGATGCTTCGGGCAGCGAGCACGCTCGGGCATCCGAGTCGGTCGACGCGATCCTCTCGGGCGGCGACGAGGTCACCCTCGGGCTGAACCCGCAGTACCTGATCGAGGCGCTCGGTGCGGTGAAGAGCGAGTTCGTCCGCGTGACCTTCACGTCGAGCGACAACGCCAACAAGCTCAGCCCGGTTCTCATCACGAGCCAGACGTCGGTGGATCAGGCCGGTCTCGACTCGTTCAAGTACCTGCTGCAGCCCAACCTCCTCCTTCGCTGACCTACTCCGCGGCCCGGTCCGATCCCTTCGACAAGCTCAGGGCCCAGGTCGCGGCACGATTCGTCTCGCTTCGCTCGCTCAACGACCGGGCTACCGCATATATCGCACGCAGTCGGCGAGCGAAGCGAGCCGCTGCCACCCTCGTATCCTCCGTCAGGTCGACTCGCGCCGACCGTGTCGATGAGTACAGCTCGAGGGAGGCGGGATGCTCCCGGCGTGAGCATCGGGAGGGGCCCGCGAAGCGGGAGGGAACCCGCTCTGCGAACGAAGGGAGCATCCCGCCTCCCAACCCACAAGACAATGATTGTCCGACCCCGAAGATAGGCTGATCCCGTGATTGTGGAGCACCTGAGTCTGGTCGATTTCCGCAATTACGCGACCGCTGAACTCGCCCTTCACAGCGGCCCGAACGTTCTCGTGGGCCGGAACGGCCAGGGGAAGACGAATCTGGCGGAGGCCGTGGTCTTCCTCGCGACGTTGGGTTCGCACCGGGTGTCGTCGGATGCCCCGATGGTGCGTGACGGTCAGGAGTACGCGATCATCCGGGCTCGTCTGTCGCATGGTGAGCGCAAGGTCCTCGTCGAGGTGCAGCTGAATCGACAGGGGTCGAACAAGGCGCGCATCAACGGCTCTCCTTCGAAGGCGAACGAGCTTCCGCGGTATGCGCATGTGGTCCTGTTCGCTCCCGAAGACCTGCAGATCGTGCGCGGGGATCCGTCGGCACGTCGTCGTTTCGCGGATCAGCTCCTCATCCAGCGCACTCCGCGGATGGCGTCGGTCCTGGCGGACTACGACCGTGTGCTCAAGCAGCGCAACGCCCTGCTGAAGTCGGCGCGTGCGCGCGGCATCCGTGGGGAGGGTCTCAGCACTCTCGATGTGTGGGACGACAAGCTCGTCGCGCTCGGCTCGGAGATCATCACCGCACGTCAGCGTCTCGCCGCGGATCTGCAGCAGCCGGTGGCCGATGCCTACGCGGCCATCGCCGGCGAGGATCATCGTCCGCAGCTGGAGTGGGCACTGTCGGTGCGCGGCGGCGATCCCGAAGAAGACGGCGCCGACCCGACGGATGCCGATGACACCGCGCCGTACGACAAGGTCGGCGAGGCGCGTCTGATCGCCGACATGTTCCGTGCCTCTCTCGCGGCGAAGCGCTCCAACGAGCTGGATCGAGGCCTTACGCTCACCGGGCCGCACCGCGACGACCTGGTGCTGCGGGTGCGCGATCTTCCCGTGAAGGGCTATGCCTCGCACGGCGAGTCGTGGTCCGTCGCGCTCGCGCTGCGGCTCGCCTCGGCCGAGCTGCTGAGGAGCGAATCCCCGGCCGGCGACCCGGTGCTCATCCTCGACGACGTGTTCGCCGAGCTCGATGCCGACCGCCGTCAGCGCCTCGCTTCCCTCACCGCGGCGTACGAGCAGGTGGTGGTCACGGCGGCGGTGGAGGAGGATATCCCCGAGGTGCTGCACGCCCACGTGGTGCGGATCAGCGCCGGAACGATCAGCGATGAACGAACCCTTCGACAGGCTGAGGGACCCAGCGCAGAGGAGGCGGGCGAAGATGACTGACGCCGCGTCCACGTCGGCAGCCGCCGAGGTACCGGAGACGGTCGCCACGTACCTCCGACTGCGAGGCCTGAAGCCGAGCTCCACCTCGTGGAAGCGCAAGCGCCGGATCGTCGACGACGACAACGCGCCCTTCACGCCGGGTCGCGACCCGGGATCCCTCGGCGCCGTGCTCGACCGGCTGAGCCGGGATTCCGGCTGGCAGACGACCCTGGCCCGCGAGGACCTGGTGCGGCAGTGGGCCGACCTCGCCGGCGCCGACACCGCGAAGCACTCCGAACCGGTCTCCCTGGAGCGCGGTCTGCTGACCGTCAAGTGCGATTCGACGGCGTGGGCGAAGAACCTCCAGTTCATGCGCGCGACCATCCTCACCGAGATCGGTCGACGCTATCCGGATGCCGGTGTCGAGAACCTCCGCTTCATCGGGCCGGACGTTCCATCCTGGAAATGGGGTCCCAGAGCCGTTCCAGGACGGGGCCCACGCGATACCTACGGGTAGGGCACCATGCGAGGGGTCTGAAACGCTCAGAGGGCCACACGCGGCCTCTGAGCCGCATATCGCGACGAAATCCCGCTAGAATGGGAGTTCGTGATATCGATGTGGAGAATGCCCTCTGATGACGCCTGAATCCCCCGCAGACGAGACGGAATCGACCAACGGAGGGACCCCCGAGAACGGCTCCGGGAACGGACACTCGCCGATCTCACCCACCTCGAAGCAGCCGGGCGAGTACGGCGCAGACGAGATCCAGATCCTCGAAGGACTCGAGGCGGTCCGCAAGCGCCCCGGCATGTACATCGGCTCCACGGGTCCGCGCGGTCTGCACCACCTCGTCTACGAGATCGTGGACAACTCCGTCGACGAGGCGCTCGCGGGCTACTGCGACGCGATCATCGTCTCCCTCCTGGAGGACGGCGGGGTCCGTGTGGTCGACAACGGCCGCGGCATCCCGGTCGACCCGCATTCCTCCGACCCGAACAAGTCGACCGTCGAGGTCGTCCTGACGATCCTGCACGCCGGCGGAAAGTTCGGCGGCGGCGGATACGCGGTCTCCGGCGGTCTCCACGGCGTCGGCTCCTCTGTCGTGAACGCGCTCTCGACGCGGTTCGAGATCGACATCAAGCGCCAGGGGTACACCTGGCACCACAGCTTCGCCGACGGCGGTCACCCGCAGCAGGCGCTGGAGCGCGGCGCCGAGACCGACGAGACCGGAACCGACATCACGTTCTGGCCGGACCCTGCGATCTTCACCGAGGGCGTCGAGTTCGACTACGAGACCCTGCGCACCCGGTTCCAGCAGATGGCGTTCCTGAACAAGGGGCTGCGCATCGAGCTGCACGACGAGCGCGCCGGCCACACCGAGGTCATCGAGGAGGGCGGGACGAGCGTCGAGCAGCAGCGCGGCGACGTATTCCTCTACGAGCGCGGTCTCGTCGACTACGTCGAGTACCTGAACAAGGTGCGTCACGCCGAGGTCGTGAACGACGAGATCATCGCCTTCGAGTCGGAAGACGCCGAGCGCAAAATCTCGCTCGAGGTCGCGATGCAGTGGACGACCTCGTACACCGAGAACGTCTTCACGTACGCGAACACGATCAACACCCACGAGGGCGGCACGCACGAGGAGGGTTTCCGTGCGGCACTGACCACGCTGGTCAACAAGTACGCCCGGGCGAACAACCTGCTCAAGGAGAAGGACGACAACCTCTCCGGCGATGACGTGCGCGAGGGGCTGACCGCGGTCATCTCCATCAAGCTCGGCGAACCGCAGTTCGAGGGCCAGACGAAGACCAAGCTCGGCAACACCGAGGCGAAGGCCTTCGTCCAGAAGGTCGTGGGCGATCAGCTCGGCGACTGGCTCGACCGCAACCCGACGCAGGCGAAGAACGTGATCCGCAAGGCCATCGACGCCGCGACCGCGCGTCTCGCGGCCCGCAAGGCGCGCGAGACCGCTCGTCGCAAGAGCGTGTTCGAGTCGGCGGCGATGCCCGACAAGCTCAAGGACTGCACGAGCAAGGACCCGTCGATCAGCGAGATCTTCCTCGTGGAGGGTGACTCGGCCGGCGGTTCGGCGGTGCAGGGTCGCGATCCTCACACCCAGGCGATCCTGGCGCTCCGAGGCAAGATCCTCAACGTGGAGCGGGCGCGCCTCGACAAGGCGCTCGGCAACCGCGAGGTCCAGGCGATGATCCAGGCCTTCGGCACAGGCATCGGCGAGGACTTCGACATCGAGAAGGCTCGATATCACAAGATCGTCCTGATGGCGGATGCCGACGTCGACGGTCAGCACATCACGACGCTGCTGCTCACGCTGCTGTTCCGCTACATGCGCGGTCTCATCGAGGCGGGCTTCGTCTACCTGGCCATGCCGCCGCTGTACCGCCTCAAGTGGTCGAACTCCGCACACGAGTACGTGTTCAGCGATGCCGAGCGCGACGCTCTGCTCAAGCACGGCCTCGACAACGGCAAGCGCATCCCGAAGGACGCCGGCATCCAGCGGTACAAGGGTCTCGGCGAGATGAACGCCAAGGAGCTGTGGGAGACCACGATGGATCACACCACGCGGACCCTCCGCCAGGTGACCATCGAGGATGCCGCGGCCGCCGACGAGATCTTCAGCGTGCTGATGGGTGAGGACGTCGAATCCCGACGCAGCTTCATCCAGCGCAACGCCAAGGACGTCCGCTTCCTCGACATCTAGCGAACCCTGGGTCCCTGAGTTTGTCGAAGGGCACCCAGACGCTTCGACAAGCTCAGCGACCCAGAACTGAACGACCGGAATCGAACACACATGACTGACGAAGAACGCCCCGTCCCCGAACACGATCACGGCAAGATCGACCAGGTCGACCTGCAGTCCGAGATGCAGCGCAGCTATCTCGACTACGCCATGGCCGTCATCGTCGGCCGCGCCCTCCCGGATGTGCGCGACGGCCTCAAGCCCGTGCACCGTCGTGTGATCTACGGCATGTACGACGGCGGGTTCCGCCCCGACAAGTCGTTCTCGAAGTGCGCCCGCGTGGTCGGCGAGGTCATGGGGCAGTACCACCCGCACGGTGACACGGCGATCTACGACGCGCTCGTGCGTCTGGTGCAGCCCTGGGCTCTGCGGTATCCGCTCGCTCTCGGCCAGGGGAACTTCGGCTCCCCCGGCAACATGGGTGCCGCGGCTCCTCGGTACACCGAGACCAAGATGGCTCCGCTCGCGCTCGAGATGGTGCGCGACATCGAAGAGGATACGGTCGACTTCCAGGACAACTACGACGGTCAGACGCAGGAGCCGACGGTCCTCCCGGCCCGGTTCCCGAACCTGCTCGTCAACGGTTCGGTCGGCATCGCGGTCGGAATGGCGACCAACATCCCTCCGCACAACCTGCGCGAGGTGGCGGATGCCGCACTCTGGGCGCTCGACAACGCGGGGATCAGCCGCGAGGAGCTCCTCGACGGTCTGATCCAGCGCATCCCCGGCCCGGACTTCCCGACCGGCGCGCAGATCCTCGGCACCAAGGGCATCCACGAGGCATATCGCACCGGACGTGGCTCGATCACGATGCGCGCGGTCGTCAACGTCGAGGAGATCCAGGGCCGCACGTGCCTCGTGATCACCGAGCTGCCGTACCAGGTCAACCCCGACAACGTCGCGGTGAAGATCGGCGACCTGGCCCGTGATGGCAAGATCACCGGCATCGCCGACATCCGCGACGAGTCGTCGGACCGCACCGGCCAGCGCCTCGTCGTCGTGCTCAAGCGCGACGCGGTCGCCAAGGTCGTGCTGAACAACCTGTACAAGCACACGCAGCTACAGGAGAACTTCGGCGCCAACATGCTCGCGATCGTCGACGGCGTGCCGCGCACGCTCGCGATCGACGGCTTCGTGTCGTACTGGATCACGCACCAGATCGAGGTGATCGTCCGTCGCACGCAGTACCGCCTCACCGAGGCGGAGAAGCGCATGCACATCCTGCGCGCGTACCTGAAGGCGCTCGACGCGCTCGACGAGGTCATCGCGCTCATCCGCCGATCGCAGACGACGCAGGAGGCGAACGAGGGACTGCAGAAGCTCCTCGACATCGACGAGATCCAGGCCGACGCGATCCTGCAGATGCAGCTGCGTCGTCTCGCCGCCCTCGAGCGTCAGAAGATCATCGAGCAGGCCGAGGAGCTCGAAGCGCTGATCGCGGACTACAAGGCGATCCTCGCCGACGAAGGTCGTCAGCGCACCATCATCCGCGAAGAGCTCACGGCCATCGTCGACCGCTTCGGTGACGAGCGCCGCACGCACATCCTGCACGGCTTCGACGGCGACGTCTCGATGGAAGACCTCATCGCCGAGGAGGAGATGGTCGTCACCGTCACGCGCGAGGGCTACATCAAGCGCACGCGCAGCGACAACTACCGTTCGCAGCACCGTGGAGGGAAGGGCATCAAGGGCGCACAGCTGCGTGCCGACGACATCGTCGAGCACTTCTTCGTGACGACGACCCACCACTGGCTCCTCTTCTTCACCGACAAGGGCCGCGTCTACCGCGCGAAGACCTACGAGGTGCCCGAGGCCGGCCGCGACGCGAAGGGCACGCACGTCGCGAACCTTCTCGCGCTGCAGCCGGACGAGAGCATCGCGCAGGTGCTCGACATCCGTGACTACAAGGTCGCCGAGTACCTGGTGCTGGCGACCCGCGAGGGTCTGGTCAAGAAGACGCGTCTCGACGCGTACGACACCAACCGCCAGGGCGGCGTCATCGCCATCCGCCTGAACGACGAGGACGAGCTGGTCAGCGCGCTGCTGGTCGACGCGTCCGACGACATCCTCCTCATCAGCCGCCGCGGCATGTCGGTGCGGTTCGAGGCGACCGACGAGGCGCTGCGTCCGATGGGTCGCGCGACCGCCGGTGTGCGGGGCATGAAGTTCAAACTCGACGAGGACAGCCTGCTCTCGGCATCCTTCGCCGCACCGGGCAAGTTCGTGTTCGTGGTCACCGACGGCGGATACGCCAAGCGCACCGCCGTCGAGGAGTATCGCGTCCAGGGACGCGGTGGAACAGGCATCAAGGTCGCCAAGCTGAACGACGATCGGGGCACGCTCGCCGGTGGTCTGATCGTCTCCGAGGACGACGAGGTCTTGGTGGTTCTGTCCAGCGGCAAGGTGGTACGCTCTGCCGTGGCCGAGGTGCCCGCCAAGGGCCGAGACACCATGGGAGTGGTGTTCGCACGGACGACGGAAGCCGACCGCATCCTCGCCATCGCCCGAAACGGCGAGCGAGGCCTCGCAGATGACGAGGCGGAGGCGGACTCCGAGACCGCGGCCCCCGAGACGACACCGACACCTGAGGAAAGCACGGACGAATGAGCACAGTAGCCGACAAGCTGGCGAAGAAGTCCACACGCAAGACCGGCGGCAAGCAGGTCCGCCTGCGTCTGGTCTACGTCGACTTCTGGTCGGCCGTGAAGCTCTCGTTCCTCGGAGCGGTCGCCCTCGCGGTCGTCACGATGGTGTCGTTCTTCCTCATCTTCCTGGTGCTGCAGGCCACGGGCATCATGGCGACGGCCGATGAGTTCGTGCGCAGCTTCACCGACGGGGCGGTCCCGCTGTCCGAGATCGTGGGCCTTCCGCAGGTGATGGCGTTCGCCGCCGTCGTCGCGATCCTCAACCTGATCGTCTTCACGGTGCTCGGCGCCGTGATCGCCGGAATCTACAACCTCGCCGTGAAGGTGACGGGCGGACTGCTCGTCGGCTTCATGTCGAACTGACCTTCGGAAACCTGGACCTTCGACAGGCTCAGGGATCCCGAGTCGAAAGGGGCGGATGCCACGGCATCCGCCCCTTTCGCGTTCCTAGACGATGCCGGTCGTGCCGAGCAGCGTGCCGATCAGCCAGGTCGCGACCAGGGCGAGGGCGCCGCCGACGACCAGGCGGACGGATGCCCGGACCGGCGCGGAACCGCCGACGACGGCTCCGACCGCGCCCGTCGCTGCGAGGGCGAGCAGCACGGCGGCGAACGTCACCGGAACACGCCACTCCGGCGGGGGAAGCAGGATGGCGAGCAGCGGCAACAGCGCGCCCAGAGTGAAGGCGACGGCTGATGACAGGGCTGCATGCCAGGGGTTCACGAGGTCGTCCTGATCGATCCCCAGCTCCACCTCGAGGTGCGCCGAGAGCGCATCGTGCGCGGTGAGCTCCTCCGCGACCTTCTGCGCCGTCTCATCGCTGAGCCCGCGATCACGGTAGAGGGCCGTGAGCTCGGCGAGCTCTTCGACGGGCATCGTGCGCAGCTCCTCGCGCTCCTTCGCGATGAGTGCGCGTTCGCTGTCGCGCTGGCTGCTCACCGAGACATACTCGCCGAGAGCCATGGAGACCGCGCCGCCGACGAGCCCGGCGAGTCCGGCGGTGAGCAGCGCGGCATTGTCGGTCGTCGCGCCGGCGACACCCACGACCAACGCCGCGACCGAGACGATGCCGTCGTTCGCTCCGAGCACCCCGGCGCGGAGCCAATTCAGTCGCTGGCCGATCCCCGCCGCGTGCGGTTCATCCTGATGAACGGTCATGGCCTCAGTGAATCAGACTCCACTCCCGGCTGACAGCCCGACCGGCGGCTACGGAAAACCCGAAGACAGGAGTCCGGATGCCTCGGTGTCGGCCGGATGACCGCGCCCGTACCTTGGAACCATGACGACACACACTGCGCCTCCGCCGCAGGCCGCGGCCGTGAAGCCACCGCTGCGCATCTTCCTCACCGTCCTGCACCTCGCAGGCGTCGGGGTCCTCGGCGGCATCATCTTCACCACGCTCGGCGGGCTCCTCGGAACCGGTCTGGGTCTTCTCTTCGCGTTCGGCATCGGCATCATCCTGCTCGTCGGTCTGGTCTACGCCCTCTTCGGCGTCGGCTGGTTCGAGGTCGCCCGGGTCGGCGCGCTGTACCGCACCCCGATCGCACCACTCCGACTGCGACAGCGCGATCGCCCCGGCTTCGGTGGATGGCTCCGCTCACTCGGCCGGCAGGCGATCGACGGTCGGATGTGGCGCGCCGTCGCGAACTTCGCGATCGCGGCCATCCTCGGAACCATCGTCCTCCGGCTCTTCTGGAGCCTCATCTGGTCGGTGATCATCTCCTTCGCTCCGCTCACCGATGCCGAGTCCGTCATGGGACCGTTCGGCGGTGGCGGCATCCCCGTCGCCTGGGCGCCGCTCGTCGGCATCCTCGGCATCGCCGCATCCGCGGTCGGCATCTTCGGTCTCGCGCTGCTGCACCGCACGCTCGCCCTGGCGATCGTGATCCGCAGTCGCGAGACGGAGCTCACCGAGCGCGTCCGCACCACGACCGCGCAGCGCGAAGGCGCAGTGCGGGCGGCGGATGTCGAGCGCACCCGCATCGAGCGCGACCTGCACGACGGCGTCCAGCCCCGACTGGTGTCGGTCGGCATGACCCTCGGCCTCGCGCAGCAGAAGATCGACAACGATCCGGATGCTGCGAAGGAGCTGATCGCCGAGGCGCACACCTCCACCAAGGCCGCCATCACCGAGCTGCGTCAGCTGGCCCGCGGCATCCACGCCTCGGTCCTGGACGACCGCGGCCTCGACGCCGCGCTCTCCGCCCTCGCCGGCCGGTCGCACATTCCCGTGCACCTCGACGTGCGCATGGACGGCCGGTGCAGCCGAGAGGCCGAGGCCGCCGTGTACTTCGCGATCGCCGAGTCGCTCACCAACGCGGCCAAGCACTCTCGCGCCAGTGAGGCGCGGGTGATCGTGCGGCTCCGCGACGGCGGCACCCTCTGGGCGCGCGTCGAGGACAACGGCATGGGGGGCGCGCAGGTGCAGCCCGGCGGCGGACTCGACGGCATCGCGAACCGCGTCCTCGCGGCCGGTGGGACCTTCCGTCTCGACAGCCCGCTCGGCGGACCGACGTCGCTGGAGGTGAACGTGCCATGCGCATATTGATCTGCGAGGACTCCGTCCTGCTGCGCGAGGGTCTGGTCCGTCTCCTCGAGGACGCCGGCCACGAGGTGGTCTCAGCACTCCCCGACACCGTCGGCCTCGCTGACGCGGTGGAGTCAACCGACCCGGAGCTCTGCATCCTCGATGTGCGGCTGCCCCCGACGTTCACGGACGAGGGGATCCGGGCGGCGCTCGGACTGCGGTCCACGCATCCATCGCTCGCGATCCTCGTGCTCTCGCAGTACGTCGAGGAGCGCTACGCGTCCGACCTGATCGCCGCGCAGGGTGGCCCGCTCGGTTACCTGCTCAAGGACCGGGTCGCCGACGTGGCCGAGTTCCTCGTGTCGGTGCAGCGCATCTCCGAGGGCGCTACCGTGCTCGACCCCGAGGTCGTGGCCCAGCTGCTCACGCGGCGTAACCGCGACGACCGGATGCTGCGGCTCACCGAGCGCGAGCGCACCGTGCTGGCACTGATCGCGGAGGGCAAGTCGAACCAGGCGATCGCCGGGCTCCTCTTCCTCTCCGAGGCGAGTGTCGAGAAGCACATCACCTCCATCTTCCAGAAGCTGGGCTTCGAGCAGGGCGAATCGGGAAACCGTCGCGTGCTCGCCGCCCTCGCCCACATCGAGAACACCGGCGGCCCCGTGCCCCCGGCCGGCCCGACAGGAGTGGCACGATGACGAACGAACAGAACGACCTCACGGGCGGGCACACCCCGCTCACTCCCCCGCCGGCCTCGGCACCCCAGGCCCCGGAGGTTCCGCAGGCGACACAGGCCTCCGGGCCCTGGGTCGCGGACCCCGGTGCCACGGCATCCGCCGAGCCGAGCGGCTCCGGCCGCTCGTCGGGCGTGGCCGCGATCTCGGTCGTCGTCGCGGTCGTCGGCGGCATCGCACTGCTCGGGTCAGGCGGAACGGCTGCCGCTGCGGCGGCCGGCGACCTGTGGAGCGCGAGCCTGCCGGACTCCGTGCAGACCGTGGACGTCGACGGGATCGACGGCATCGACCTGGACGTCGACGGAAGCAACATGCGCATCGAGTTCGGCGACGTGGACGAAGCGGAGCTGTCGATCACCAACGATCGCGGCCCGGCGTGGACGTTCGAGCGCGACGGGGACGAGTTGACCGTGCACAGTCCCGAGTCGAAGTGGGGCTGGTGGTTCTCGAACTGGTTCGGCGATGAGGAGATCGCCGTGCTGACGCTGCCGCAGAGCCTGAACGACAGCGGCCTCGATGGAGACCTGCGTCTGGATGCGGGCAGCCTCGACGTCGAAGGCGACTGGGGTCATCTCGGCGTCGAGGTCAGCGCGGGCGCACTCGGCCTCGACGGCGCGGCCGACAGCCTCGACGTCCAGATGAACGCCGGTCGTGCCGACATCCTTCTCGACGGCGTCAACACGGCTGTTCTCGGCGTCTCCGCGGGCAACCTCGATGTCGAGCTGACCGGGGTCGCCCCGACGCAGACGACCATCGATGTGAGCGCGGGCTCGCTGGATCTGACCGTGCCCGACGAGGCGTACGGCATCACCCAGGAGGTCAGTGCCGGCTCCCTCGACGTGAAGGTCGACCAGTCCGGCAGCGAGCGGCGGATGATCGACGTCACCCTGTCCGCCGGAAGCGCGACCATCCGCCCCGGTAACTGACCGAGCGCGAGCGCGCGGCCTGTTCAGGGCGGCCCCGCGCTCGATTCGGATTTTCCGTCTTTCTCCGGTAAAGTCTTGGAGGTTGACGGGGCTATAGCTCAGGCGGTTAGAGCGCTTCACTGATAATGAAGAGGTCCCAGGTTCAAGTCCTGGTAGCCCCACCCTTTCAATTCAAGAAACACCCTCACGGGGCCTTAGCTCAGTTGGTAGAGCGCCTGCTTTGCAAGCAGGATGTCAGGAGTTCGAATCTCCTAGGCTCCACAGACGGACGAAGGCCCCCGAGCGGATGCACGGGGGCCTTCGTCCGTCTATCCGGCTGAGTGATTCGGGGAGCCGCCGCAGCGAAGCGAGGACGGCGGAGTCTCCTAGGCTCCACTCTCTTTCCATCCACAGGTGTTAACAACTCTGTTAACAACTCGCTTCAGAGCGCAGGGCCGCGGATGATCCGCACCGGACCGCGGGCCTCCTCGATCCGAACAGCCTCGCCCTTCTGCGTCACGACGATCTCGTCGCGGCCGGCGAGGTCGGCGGCCACCCGTCGGACATCGTCCATGCGTGTGCGCCAGGATGCGCCGCCGATCGTGCGCGCCACGTCGCTCGGACAGATCGACGATGCGCTGCGCTTGCGGACGAGGGCGCGCATGGCGGCTGCGGCACGCTCCGCGAACGCGGCATCCGTCGGCTCTTCCCACCACGGTTCGCCGCGCTCGCCGAGGGCTGTCTTCGCGTCGTGCACCCGCCGTCGTGCGTCCGGCTCGTCAGCATTCACCGCGCGGCGGGCCGCCATCAGCTCGTCCACGAGCTCTTGACGGAAGGTGTCGGGGATGGACGGATCGGTCGCACGCCAGCGACGGCGGTCGACGATGATGTGATGTCCGTCGGGTGTGTGCTCCGCCATGTCGAGCAGTCTGCGCTCCGACACGACGTCCGCACAGAGGCTTGACGGATGGCGGGATCCCGGTCCTACGACCGCCGCGGCTGCTGCAGCGTGGTGTCCAGGTGTCGGGCGATGCCGGCCCGGGAGCGGAGGCCTGTCTTCTGCAGGATCCGCGCGACATGGCTCTCGACGGTGCGCGGGCTGAGGTAGAGGCGCTCGGCGATCACCCGGTTGGTGTGCCCCTCGGCCACGAGCTCCGCGACATCGAGCTCGCGACGGGTGAGCACGTCGAGCGGTCCTGCCTCCGCGGCGGCGGCCTCCAGCTGTGCCACCGTGGCCTCCGCGAAGCGACGGTAGAGCACCGACCCCGATTGCTCGAACAGTCCGATCGCTCGGCGGGCGTCGTCGAGCGCATCATCGAGACGGCCCTGGGCGAGTTCCACCCGGGCGCGAAACATCGTGCCGTGCCCGGCCTGTGACGTGTGCTCCGCTTGCTCACCCCAGTCGATCGCCGCTTCGGCATGCTGCAGAGCCTGCGGCAGGTCACCCGCGGCCAGAGCCATCTCACCGAGGCCGATGTGCTTCTGCGAGGCGAAGATGTCGTTGCGGTCGATCGCGAGATCGGCGAGCTCGGCGGGCAACCCGAGCGCGATCGACGCGCGAGCGACGAAGAGGCGGACGATGCGTCGCCACCATCCGATCTGCGGCAGGCCCGCGTCGACGAGGCGTCGGTACCGCGCGACGAACTCCTCGGCGTCGACCCTGCCGGGAGCGGCGACGACGCTCGCCGTGAGCGCCAGCGGGATCGCGTCGGGCCAGTTGTACTTCTCGGCCGCGGTGATCGCGAGCGCGCTGAGCTCCTCGGCCTCCTCGCACCGATCGAGGGGGATGCACAGGAACGAGAGGATCATGTAGAGGTGCGGCAGCACATGGAAGCGTCCGCGCGACTCGGCGAGACGGATGGCGCGCTCCACCAGTCGCACGCCGTCGTCGAAGTCGGCGAGGAAGTGCGCGCACCACCCCATCGCGGTGACGACGTCGATCACCGGCAGCAGCTCCGATGCGGTGAGCGACTCGAACCCCGCCTTGGCGACGAGATACGCGGCGCGTCCGCGCTCCAGATCTCCCACCCGCAGATGGGAGAGCGCGCGCAGGCCGGCGAGGGCCATCGCGTGACCCGGCCGGGCGTCATCCTCGTCCAGCCAGGTGCGCGAGTCGAGCTCGGCATCGCCGTCGTGCATGACCGCGAGGGTCGCGAGCTCCACGATCACCTCCGGCTCGAGGCGCGCGGCTCCGGCTTCGCGGACGAGTTCGAACGCCTCATCGGGCCGGCTCTGGATGCGCAGCGACTGCAGCAGCAGAGCGAGCCCCTCACCACGCGGTGTCCCGACCGCATGCACGTCGCGCAGCAGCTCCTCCGCATTGACCGGCCGGCCGTCGAGCAGGAGGGCGCGGGCGAGCAGTAGATCCCTCTCGCGATGGGGAATCCTGCGGGTACGCGAGAGCAGGGCGATGCTGCTCTGCGGAGAGGTCGCCGAGACGATCTCGGCGGCGCGGATGATCGTCTCGACCTCGTCGGCGGTGAGGTGCGATCCGACGTGCTGCAGGTGCGACGCCCGCTCGAGGATGTCGGCGGAGTGCTGCGCCGCGATGCGGTGGGCCCGGCGACGGTGAGCAGGTCGCATATGCCGGTAGGCGGCGGCACGGATGAACGGATGCACGATCCGCAGCTCGTCCGCGTCGATGAGGCCCCGCCGCGCGAGGTTCTCGGTGGCGACAGCGAGGGACGCGGCATCCGTTCCTGCGACCTCGCTCACGGTGGCGGGAGCGATCGCGGGCGTGAGAGCCAGGGCGTGCAGAAGCGCGAGCGATGGCGGGTCGAGCGCGCTCAGCTCGCCGCGCAGCGCGTCGCCGATCTCCAGAGGCGCCGTGGCGTCGGGATCCACGAGGTCCGCTCCGCCGACCTGGGACTCGGCCAGGAGGCGGAGGAACAGGGGATTCCCTCCGGCGAGGTCGATGAGCGCGTCGTCGGCGACACCGTGCCCGCCGAGGATCGTCGCCGCGTCCGCGGAGTCGAGAGGACGGAGCCGGATGTGCTGCAGGGAGGCGCCGCCGCGCTCGACCGCGCGCAGCAGCGAATCGGGGATGGTTCCACTGCGGAAGCAGAGCAGCACGGCGAGTGCCGACATGCCTGGCGCGGCGATCAGGCTCTCGACCACGTCGAGGGCTTCCCCGTCGAGCCAGTGCGCATCATCGATCACGACGATGCTGGGTTCGGACGTCAAGGCTTCGCGGATGCGGCGTCGCAGCACGCGCGGCGCGGTCTCCTCGAGCAGAACGGGGAGGTCATCGTCGAGGAGCTCCTCGACGATCGGACGGATGCCGGCGAGCGGGATGTTCGTCGCCACCTCGTCCGGCCGTGCGAAGAGCACGCGGGCGTGGAGACCGGCGCGCAGGAACTCGTTCACCAGGGCGGTCTTGCCGATGCCGATCGAACCCTCGACTACCACGACCGGCGCGACCGCCGTCGATCCGGCATCCAGGTGCTCGCGCAGCAGCGCGAGCTCGGCGTCTCGCCCGATGAACATGCGTCCCCCTCACCCCAGACAGGACGAGAGTAGCCGGAACCACGCGTGATCGGGGCGTTTTCTCGATTCAATCGAGGAACCCGGTGTTTCTACGGATGTGCCGCCCGGTGCGCTCTTCATAGCCTGTGCCTGAATGCGTCCGCACACCCAGGTACAGGAATCACTTGATGACATCGCAGCTACGACCACGCCTCACGCGACTCCTCGGGGCTCTGACCGGCATCGCGCTCGCCGTCGGCTTCAGCGCCGTCGCCGTCGCGGCCCCTGCCCAGGCAGCCACCGCCGACGGCGTGTACGTCGGTGAGAACAGTCACGGATACGACATCTCCCTCACGGTCACGGACGGGAAGGTCACCGACGTCACCACCTCGGCGACGGCGTTCTGCGGCGTGAATCCGCCCTTCCCGTTCCAGGTGCCGTTCAACGAGATCCCCGACACGGCGATCGCCGCGGACGGCTCCTTCCAGGCGCACTGGACGTATCAGATCGACGCCGACACGCAGGCCGAGTACTGGCTCGGCGGCACCTTCCACGCCGACGGCTCGGTCACGAACTCGGGATCGAACGCCGCGGACCTCGTCGGGGCGGGCCTGATCTGCACGGGGACGCAGTTCACCTACGACGCCGCGATCGACGGAGTCGCTCCGCAGATCGCCGTCTCGCCGAACCCGGCGACGCTGTCGCAGATCACCGACCCGAACGGCGTCGTCCGCTTCACGGGCAGCGGGTTCGTGCCCGACAGCACCGTCGCGCTCTTCATCGACGGGCAGCAGGCGGCGACCCGAACCGCCGGCGCGGACGGGGGCGTCGAGGTGATCCTCTACTGGCAGAACGCCACGGTGGGCACCCATTCGGCCCGGTTCACGAGCGGTGCGCGCACCGCGGAGACGACTCTCACGATCATCGCCGATCCGACGTACGACCCGACCGCATCGGTCGACCCGTCCACGGCGACGGTGTCACGGCTCGCTGGAGCCGGCGTGGTCGTCGAAGGCGCCGGCTTCCCGGCATCCGCCCCTGTCGAGATCGCCTTCGACGGCGGGGTCGTTACGACGGTCACGAGCGGCGCCGACGGCTCCCTCACCTACCCGCTGACGCGGTCGGCCGTCGCGCCCGGCGCGCACACCATCGCCCTGACCAGTGGGCCGTGGTCGGCGTCGGCAGGGCTGACCGTGGAAGCCGATCCCGTCGTCTACGACCCGCAGGTCGTGGTGACGCCCGAATCGATCACGCAGTCCGCGCTGGCCGCCACCGGTGTGCAGGTCGCCGGAACCGGATTCCCGGAGAACGCTCCGGTCGAGATCCTGTTCGACGGCGCCGTGGTCACGACGGTCACCAGCTCGGCATCCGGAGCAGTGACGACGACCGTCGCCCGCGCGGGCATCTCCGCCGGTACGTCCACGGTCCTGCTGCGGAGCGGAGCGTGGGAGGCATCCGACACGGTGGTGGTCACCGCCGATCCGGTCGATCCCGCCGAGGTGACGCTCACCCCGTCCGAGATCGCGACCGGCGCGCTCGCGACCGACGGCATCTCGCTCTCGGCCGAGGGGCTTCCGGCCGACGTCCCGGTGCGGGTGCTGTTCGACGGCACGCAGGTCGCGACGTTCACGGCCTCGTCCGCCGGGGCGGGCACGGCATCGTTCACGGTCGCCGACGTCGCCGCGGGTGTGCACACTGTGCAGCTCGTGCAGGGCCCCGGCTTCGCACCGCGCGGAGGCATCACGGCGGCTCTGGCACCGGGCGACATCCTCGGCGAGGCGACGCTGACCGTCACCGAGGATCCGATCCCCAGTGACCCGGAGCTGGTGCTGGGCGTCTCGAGCATCGCGACAGACGCGCTCGCCGCGACAGGTGTCCTCCTGACCGGCACCGGGTTCACACCGGATCAGGACGTCGCCGTGGCGTTCGACGGGAGCCAGGTCGGCATCGTCACCGCGAACGCCGACGGAGAGGTCTCGTACATCCTCCGCGTGCCGGGCGTCGCTCCCGGCGCCTACCCCGTCACCCTCGCGCAGGGTGACCTCAGCGCGGAGGTGACCCTCACGGTCACCGCCGCATCCGTCCCGGGCACCCCAGGCCCGGGCACCCCAGGGCCCGGCACAGGTCCTGGACAGTCCGGCGGTGGCGACGGCCTCGCCGCGACCGGAGCGGATGCGGTGCTGTGGACCGGCAGCGCGAGCATCGCCCTCGCGCTCATCGCCGCGGGTGGGCTCCTGCTGGTCCGTCGTCGTCGCGCATAACCCCCGCCGACGGCTCCCCGCCGCGGCGCCGTATCCGCCGCCTCGCTCCTCGTGAGCGGAGCGGAGGGTGCGGCTCCGTGGTGTTCGGAGGGCGTCGTCACTCGCGGCGGCGGAAGAACCTCGCCCGGGCCGCGGCATCCGACGGGGTGTAGACGACGAGCTGGATCTCGGTCTGATCCGAGGGGCGCAGCTGGTGATGCTCGAAGACGAGACGTCCGAGCGTCGGATGCTGGAACACCCGCTCCCGGGACTCGAACCCGCGTACGTCGTGACTCTCCCAGCGTTCCCGGAACTCCGGGCTCGCCTCCATGAGCCGTCCGACGAGGTCTCGGTAGCGGGGATCGCCGAGGCGTGGTCCTGCTTCGGCGCGGAACTCGGCGAGGAAGCGGCGGCTGGTGTCGTCCCAGTCGTCGAGCAGCTCGCGCACCGCAGGGTCGGTGAAGATCAGCCAGAGGAGGTTGCGCTTCTCCGGCGGGGTCGTCGCCACGTTCGGATACAGGGCCTCGTACGCGCTGTTCCACCCGGCCACTCCCCAATCGGGTGCCAGCGCGTACGCCGGATGCTCCTCGAGCGCGTCGAGGAAGCGCTGCACGTGCGCGGGTGCCGTCTCGACCGCCGCGCCCGAGCCGGGCCGGGTCGGAGAGAAGCCGGCCAGGCGCAGCGCGTAGTCGTGCTCGGCCACGCTGAGGTGCAGCGCGGTGGCCACGGCATCCAGCACCTGCCGCGACGGATTGATGTCGCGTCCCTGCTCGAGCCAGGTGTACCAGGTGACGCTGACGCCGGAGAGGTACGAGATCTCCTCGCGGCGCAGGCCGACGGTGCGGCCGCGGCCGGCGGGAGGGAGACCGTACGCGCCTCGGTCGAGCTGCTCGCGTCGGGCGCGCAGGAAGGCCCCGAGCTCCTTGCGCTGCTGCTCGTCCGTCGCCATGCAACAAACCTAGTGCTCCCACTACTAGTGTCAGCGCCGTCTTCCCACCGCTGCCAGCGGGACCCAGAGTGGAATCATGCCCACCCCTCTTCGCTCCCGCACCGTCACGCACGGCCGCAACGCTGCTGGCGCCCGCGCGCTCTTCCGCGCCGCCGGTGTGAACCCCGCCGACTTCGGCAAGCCCATGATCGCCGTCGCGAACAGCTTCACCGAGTTCGTCCCCGGTCACACGCACCTGCAGCCGGTCGGGCGCATCGTGTCCGACGCGATCTCGGCGGCGGGCGGAATCCCCCGCGAGTTCAACACCATCGCGGTCGACGACGGCATCGCGATGGGCCACGGCGGAATGCTGTACTCGCTGCCGTCGCGCGACCTGATCGCCGACTCGGTCGAGTACATGGTCAACGCGCATCAGGCGGATGCGCTCGTCTGCATCTCGAACTGCGACAAGATCACCCCCGGAATGCTCATGGCCGCCCTGCGGCTGAACATCCCGACGGTGTTCGTCTCGGGTGGTCCGATGGAGGCCGGTCGGGCGACGCTCGTCGACGGCTCCGTGCGTACGCTCGACCTGGTCGACGCGATCTCCGAGGCCGCGAACGACACGGTGTCGGATGCCGACATGAAGCGCATCGAGGAGAACGCCTGCCCGACCTGCGGCTCGTGCTCCGGCATGTTCACCGCGAACTCGATGAACTGCCTCGTCGAGGCGCTCGGCCTCGCGCTCCCGGGCAACGGCTCGGTGCTCGCCACGCACACCGCGCGTCGGGCCCTGTACGAGCGGGCCGGCGAGGTCGCGGTCGAGATCACCCGCCGCTTCTACGACGAGGACGACACATCGGTCCTTCCCCGCGAGGTCGCGAGCTTCGCCGCGTTCGAGAACGCCATGGCGCTCGACATCGCCATGGGCGGATCGACCAACACGATCCTGCACCTGCTCGCCGCCGCGCACGAGGCCGGCATCGCGTTCGGGCTCGACGAGATCGACGCGGTCTCACGACGGGTGCCGTGCCTCGCCAAGATCGCGCCGAACCCGGCCTACGGACGCATGTACTACATGGAGGACGTGCACCGTGCCGGCGGCATCCCCGCCGTGCTCGGCGAACTGCGCCGCGGCGGCCTGCTCGACGAGAACGTCAGCACGATCCACTCCCCCTCGTTCGCCGACTGGCTCGACGACTGGGACATCCGCGGCGGGAAGACGACGGATGCCGCGCACGACCTCTGGTATGCGGCGCCCGGCGGCGTGCGCTCGTCGAGTGCGTTCTCGCAGTCGGAGCGCTGGGCGGCGCTCGACGAGGATGCCGCGACCGGCTGCATCCGCGACGTCGAGCACGCCTACTCGGTCGACGGCGGTCTCGCGGTGCTGCGCGGCAACCTCGCGGTCGACGGCGCGGTCGTGAAGACCGCAGGCGTCGATCCGTCGATCCTCGTGTTCTCGGGTCCCGCTGTCGTCTGCGAATCGCAGGAGGAGGCCGTCGCGAAGATCCTCGGCAAGAAGGTGCAGCCCGGCGACGTGGTCGTGATCCGATACGAGGGACCGAAGGGCGGACCCGGCATGCAGGAGATGCTGCATCCGACGTCGTTCCTCAAGGGACGGGGCCTCGGCAAGGTGTGTGCGCTCATCACCGACGGCCGCTTCTCGGGCGGCACCTCCGGCCTGTCGATCGGCCACGTCTCCCCCGAGGCGGCGGCCGGCGGAGTGATCGCCCTGGTCGAAGACGGCGACATCATCGACATCGACATCCCCTCGCGCGCCATGACCCTGCGGGTGAGCGAGGCCGAGCTGGACGATCGGCGCGCGCGTCTGATCGACGGCACCGGCTACCGGCCGGTCGACCGTGCGCGTCCGGTCTCTCTCGCGCTCCGCGCCTACGCCGCGATGGCGACGTCGGCCGACCGTGGTGCCGTGCGCGATGTCGAGAAGGTCGAGCGGGCGCTGCGCGAGCAGGAGGTCCGGGAGGCGGCCGCCCTCGTCTGACCCGGGATGCCGCGGGCTCCCGCGGCTCAGGCGCCGGCGACGCGAGTGAGCTCGTGCGGAGCGACGTTCAGCCGTTCGCAGCCATCCGCCGTCACGACCACGATGTCCTCGATGCGTGCACCCCACTCGCCGGCGAAGTAGATGCCAGGCTCGATGCTGAACGCCATGCCCTCACGCAGCACCAGGTCGTTGCCCGGAGCGATGTACGGCTCCTCGTGCACGGAGACCCCGATGCCGTGACCGGTGCGGTGCAGGAACGCCTCGCCGAGTCCGGCATCCGCCAGCACGTCCCGCGCGGCAGCGTCCACCGCGGATGCCGTCGCGCCGGGGCGCGCCGCATCGACGGCCGCCTGCTGTGCGCGCACGAGGACCGCGATGCGCTCGGCGGCGGCGTCGTCGGGCGTGCCGACGACGTAGGTGCGGGTGCTGTCGGAGTTGTAGCCGCTCGGCACGGCGCCGCCGATGTCGACCACCACCACATCGCCGTCCTCGATCACACGGTCCGACACCTCGTGGTGCGGGTCGGCACCGTTCGGGCCCGAGCCGACGATCACGAACTCGACGGTGCGATGCCCTTCCGCGACGATGGCCTCGGCGATGTCGGCGGCGACCTCCCGCTCGGTGCGTCCGGCGCGCAGCCACTCCGGCACGCGACGGTGCACGCGGTCGATCGCCTCACCTGCCCGTCGAAGCTCCCCGATCTCGGTGGCGTCCTTGATCATGCGGCTCTCGCGCAGCACCGGGGTCGCGAGCTCCAGGGTCAGACCCAGCCGGGTGCCGAGCGGGATGACATGCAGTGCCGGAAGGGCGTCCGAGACGCCGACGCGCGAGGCCTCGCCGACAGCGGACGAGACCAGCTCGTAGGGGTTCTCTCCGTCGACCCAGTCGGCGACCGCGAGGTGGAGCTCTCCGACCGCGGTCGAGCGCACCTTCGCGAGCTCCATCCGCGGGACGACGACGGTGGGCGCGGGTGCCGCTCCGATCACCAGCGCGGTGAGGCGCTCGATCGTGTCGCCTTCCACGCCGACGAGATACTGCAGATCGGGGCCGGGCCCGACGATGATCGCGTCGAGTCCGGCCTCGGCGGCGAGGGCGGATGCCCGCTCGAGGCGGGCGGCGTACACGGAGGCGGGGAAGGCGGGTGTGCTCACGGCGTCCACGCTACTGCGCGGCGCCGCGGCTGTCTCTGCCCTTCCAGCCGGACCGCCGTTCGTCAGCTGATCGCGAGACGAATCCGCTCCGTGAGGAGCTTCTTGTTGGCAGTTGTCAGCTCGAGCAGGGCGTACGCGGTCGGCCACATCGTGCCGTCGTCGAGGTTCGAGATCGGCTCGAAGCCGAACGTGCCGTAGCGTACCTTGAACTTGCTCGCGGGCTGGAAGAAGCAGAGGACCTTGCCGTCCTTGCCCCACGCCGGCATGCCGTAGTAGGTGCGGGGCACGAGGTCGGGCGCGACCTCGGTGACCAGCTCGTGCAGCCCAGTCGCGAGCTTCTTGTCGGAGGCGTCCGACAGCTTGGCGATGGCCGCCTGGAGGTCGGCCTCGCCCTCGGCACGCTGCTCTTCGGGTGTCTTCTTCGCCCGTGAGCGCTTCGCCTTGGCCTCTTTCGCCGCGGCCTGCATGGCCTCGCGCTCCTCGGCGGTGAAGTTCTTCGTGTCCTCAGCCATGATCGGCTCCTCTCGTCGTGTTCCGTCGGTACGTCTCAGGCTACGGACGGGTCGCGCCCCGGCGCTTCTTGATTCGTGATCGATCTCTCTCGTTCACTCCCCCGCGAGGAGGAAGGCCAGCTCCGTCGTCCACGCGGTCTTGCGGCGCTCGACCCGCGGGTCGGTGCGGAGGATCTCGAACCGGCCGGCCCATACGCCCGTCGACGGGTCGGCGTCGAAGCGCCGCTCCGATGCGTCCACCCATCCGAGCAGCATCCGGTTGGCCTGGAGCGAGCTGCCGCGATACGCGAGCAGGGCGTAGTCGCCGGCGGGTGCCGTCCCGGGTCGTACCCGGTCATCACCGTGCACGGCGACCCCCATCACGCCGACCTCGATGTCCATGTCAGCCGCCATGTCGACCTGGTGGAGTCCGAGGAAGAACGGGCCATCGACCTGCAGGTCGTGGTCCTCGAGCCAGGAGAACAGCTCATCGAGCAGGCGATCGCGCACGCCCAGCATTCCGCGGAAGGGAGTGACGAGGCGGATCCCCACCGTCGGGATCTCGTCCCGGTGCTCGATGCGCGGGCCGTCGGACACGTCGAATGCCATGCGCCCATGATGCTCCCTGGGCGGCGGCTCCGCCAGGCGGTCAGGCGTGCCGCAGCGGACGGATAGGGTGAGTCCCATGGACCTGCGTGTCGCGGCATACGCGGTCGTCACCGATGACGACGGCCGGCTGCTGCTCGCGCGCTGGACCGAGGGCCGCCGTGTGGCCTGGACGATGCCCGGCGGAGGACTCGAGCCCGGCGAAGCGCCGGAGGATGCCGTGCGGCGTGAGCTCCGCGAAGAGACGGGCTATTCGGTCAAGGTCGGCGAGCTCCTCGGCATCCACTCCCGGGTGATCCCCGCCGGCCGACGTGTGCACAAGGCGGCTGTGCCCCTGCACACCCTGCGCATCCTCTACCGTGCCGAGGTCACCGGAGGAAAGCTCACCTTCGAGGCCGACGGGTCCACGGACATGGCCGAGTGGTTCCCTCTCAAGGCCGTCGCCGAGCTGCAGCGCGTCAAGCTCGTCGACATCGCGCTGCGGATGGCCGGTATCCTCTGAGGACTCACTAGTCCCACGAAGCTTGGGTCCCTGCGCTTGTCGAAGGGCCCGTCACGACGCTTCGACCGGCTCAGCGACCCATCCCGGCGCTCAGCGCGCTTCCGGCACCGAGATGTCGGCGACCGTCGCCCCGTAGGCGGCGATGAGGTCGTCGGCCTCGACGAAGAGGCTGTAGCCGTGCGCGCCAGCGCCCATGGCGATGCGCTGCCCGACGATGCTCTCGTCCGCGTAGACGGGCCAGTCGGTGGTGCTGCCGATCGGGACGATCGTGCCGCGTTCGTACCCCGTCGCCGCGAGCGCGAGCTCGGGTTCGGGAAGGCGCAGCTTGTTGACGCCGACCAGCGCGCGGAGCTTCGGCCACGAGATCGAGCGACCACCGGGCACCAACGCGAACAGGTAGGTGTCGTCCGAGCGCTTCACCACGAGGGTCTTGACGATTCCCGATGGATCGATGCCGAGCAGCTCGGCGGCTTCGAACAGGCTGTTCGCCGCCGGGCGCTCACGGATGTCGATCGCCAGACCGCGCGCGGCGGCGGCATCCCGCACCCGGGCATGCCGATCCCCTCCGTCGCCCGAGGCGGCGGAGGGGAGATCAGACGAGGTCACGCGTCCGGCGCGGAGAGCGGGTCGTCCGCGACCCAGAGCTCGTCGTCGGCACGCAACGCCTGCCACGCGGCGTAGAGCACGCCCACGGCGGCGGCGGCACCGAGGATGATCGCGACGACCGATCCGAGGCCGGGGCCCGACTTCTGCTTCTTGCCGAACGCTCCACGCGGTGCCGGGGCTGCGACGCCGTGACGCTTGGCGTTCGCGTAGTCCCATGCGGTGAGGGCGCTGCCGACGACACCGCCCACGATCGGGACGACCTTGTCGTCGACGACGTGACGGCCGATCTTCACGCCCTGGTCGACGACGGGGGCGAAGCGACGGTTGTACGTGTCCTGCACGACGGGGAGCACCTGCTCGCGGCCGAGGCTGCCGAGCTGACGGCTCGCCTCACGGGCGACGTCTGCGGCGTGGCCGACGACGACCTGCTGCGACTCCCAGAGCTGGGTGGCTTCCTTCTGCAGACGACGCAGTTCCTTCTTCCGCTTGCGGCTGAGGCTCACGATGTTCTCCTGTCCATTGCAGTGCGGGTTCCCCATCTTGCCAGACGAGGCTGGGTGGGAGTCGGGAAATTGCGTCCCCTTGCCAACGGACGAGCCGAGCGGTAGCGTACGTGCCCCGCTGTCGGCGCGCCATGATCGGGCGAACTCACCGGAAGCTCTGCGAGAATGGGCATATGGCTCACGCTTCCCACGTCGCAACTCTGCACACCAACCACGGTGACATCGTCATCAACCTCTTCGGCGACCACGCTCCGAAGACGGTCAAGAACTTCGTCGGCCTGGCCGACGGCTCCCAGGAGTGGACGCACCCCGCCACCGGCAAGCCGGGCGAGGGCGCTCTCTACAAGGACGTCGTCTTCCACCGCATCATCCCGAACTTCATGATCCAGGGCGGCGACCCGCTCGGACAGGGCGTCGGCGGACCCGGGTACAACTTCGACGACGAGATCAACATGGAGCTCGACTTCAACGAGCCCTACATCCTCGCGATGGCGAACGCCGGCCTCCGCCGCAACGCCATCACCGGCAAGCCCGAGGGCACCAACGGCTCGCAGTTCTTCATCACCACCGACCCGACCCCGTGGCTGCAGGGCAAGCACACGATCTTCGGCGCCGTGGCGGATGACGCCTCCAAGGCCGTCGTCGACGCGATCGCGGCCGTCCCGACCGCCGCGGGCGACCGCCCGATCGAGCCGGTCGTGCTGCAGTCGATCGACATCGTCGCGGCCTGACGACAGCTGCGGCCGATCCGGATGACGACGCCTGAGTTCGCGGACAACCGCGACAACTTCTGCTACCGGCATCCGGATCGGCGGAGCTTCGTGCTCTGCCAGCGCTGCCTCCGCACGATCTGCCCCGAGTGCCAGACGCAGGCGCCGGTCGGTGTGATCTGCCCGGAGTGCATGAAGGAGCAGCAGAAGAACCGCACCCCCGCCCAGAAGCGCGCGCAGCGACGCTGGGGCGGGAGAAATTCCAGCGCGACGATGACGCTCGCCCGCAGCGGCAGGCCGATCGTCACCTACATCCTGCTCGCGGTGACCTCGTTCATCGGTCTGGTACAGCTCATCCCCGGCATCGGGAGGGAGATCACCAGCACCCTGCTCTTCGCCGCGCCGTATCTCTATCCGGACCTCTTCGTCCTGCCGTTCGAGCCCTGGCGGCTGCTCACCGCGATGTTCGTGCACGGCGGGTTCATCCACCTGGCGCTGAACATGCTCGCCCTGTGGATGCTGGGGCAGAGCCTCGAGCCCATGCTCGGCCGCGCCCGCTTCCTCGCGCTGTACCTGATCAGCGGTCTGGGCGGATCCGTCGCGGTCGCGGTCATCGCCCCCGGCACCTCG
>Ga0307406_10000060_pt1 | contig 60629 bp, 59 predicted proteins | sample 322Cmetagenome_3_FD_203706 | JGI IMG/M metagenome (GOLD analysis project Ga0307406, IMG submission 203706) | Maize rhizosphere microbial communities from greenhouse at UC Davis, California, United States - 322HYB-C-2 | ecosystem: Host-associated > Plants > Roots > Rhizosphere > Soil | place...
GTTCCGCACGCAGGTGATCGCCCGGCTGGGCGATGCGGATGCCGCCGACCTCGCCCGCCTGCACCTGCTGCCGACGTGCGGCACGCGCTACCTGCGGCACGACGGCTCGGACTTCACGCCGGTGTATGCGCACGATCTCAGCGACGCGGAGAAGACCGCCGCGCTGACCGCGCTCCGCGAGGAGGCCGAGCGCCTGGGCCTGTGGGAGCCCGAGCCCTGGGGCGAGATCCTCGAGGACCGCGGATCGCAGATCACCTTCTCGGCCCTCGGCCAGCGCGCCCCGCGCGAGGCGAAGCACGCGTGGGACCCGACGGGCGCCAAGCGCTCGCTCCTGCGCGACGCCGTCAGCGCACGACTTCCCGGACTCGAGGTGCGCTCCGGCGGGTCGACCTCGATCGACATCACGCAGGCCGGCATCGACAAGGCGTTCGGGATGCGGCGGCTCGCCGAGCACACCGGCATCCCCCTCTCCGCCATGCTCTTCTACGGCGACCGTCTCGACGAAGGCGGGAACGACTACCCGGTGCTCGCGATCGGTGTGCCCTCCGTCGCGGTCGACGGCTGGGAGGACACGGCCGACAGGCTCGACGCGCTGCTCCCGACGCTCTGAATCGCCGCGGAGCCGCGACAGCGCTCTAGCATGGCGTCATGGATGCCCTGCTGATCGTCATCATCGTGGCCGCGATCGCCAGCCTCGCCTGTTGGCTGCTCTCACTGATCACCCGGGACACCTCGTGGGTGGATCGCGCCTGGTCGATCGTGCCGGTCGTCTACGTGTGGACCTTCGTCGCCGGCGCCTTCGCCGCGGGCGACGGGTCGGTGCGCGTGGTGCTGATGGGCGTCCTCGCCACCGCGTGGGGAGCACGCCTGACGTACAACTTCGCTCGCAAGGGCGGCTACTCCGGCATGGAGGACTACCGGTGGGCGATCCTGCGCCGGCGGATGAGGCCCTGGCAGTTCCAGGTGTTCAATGCCGTGTTCATCATCGGCTACCAGATGACCCTGCTGGTGCTCATCACGCTGCCCGCCTCCATCGCTGCGCAGAATCCCTCGGCACTCACCGGATGGGATGCGGTCTTCGTGATCGCCTTCGTAGGCTTCCTCGTGGGTGAGACGGTGGCAGATCAGCAGCAGTGGCGGTTCCATCAGCGCAAGAAGGATGCGGGAGGCGCGCTCGCCCCCGGCTTCGCGACCGGCGGGCTCTTCCGCTACAGCCGCCACCCCAACTTCTTCTTCGAGCAGGCGCAGTGGTGGGCGTTCTACGCCGTCGGCGCGACCTCCGCGATGGCCGGGGGCGCCGGCATCCTCGGCGGAGCGCTGAACCCGACGATCATCGGGCCCGCGCTGCTGACCGTCCTCTTCATCGGCTCGACGATCTTCACCGAGTCGATCACGGCGAGCAAGTACCCCGCCTATGCGGAATACCGACGCACCACGTCGATGCTCGTCCCCTGGCCGCCGCGCGCGCGGGCCGCAGTGACGCAGGCCTGACCGCTCCTCCGTTCAGCGGACGACGGCCTCCGTCGCCGCGCGCGACACCGGCACCAACCGGGTGAGCTGTGTGACGTGGCCGGGCTCGAGCTCCGCGAGCGACGAGACGCCGAGCAACCGCATCGTGCGCTCGATCTCGCCGCGGAGGATCGTGATCGTGCGATCGACGCCCTGGCGCCCTCCCGCCATCAGGCCGTAGAGGTAGGCGCGCCCGATGAGCGTGAAGTCCGCTCCCAGCGCCACCGCGGCCACGATGTCGGCGCCGTTCATGATGCCGGTGTCGATCATCACGGTGAAGTCGTCGCCGACGGCCTTGCGGACCTCGGGGAGCAGGTGGAACGGGATCGGGGCGCGGTCGAGCTGGCGCCCGCCGTGGTTCGAGAGCACGATGCCGTCGACGCCGGCGTCGCGGAGCCGCACCGAGTCTTCGACGTTCTGCACGCCCTTGATGACGAGCTTCCCCGGCCAGATGTCGCGGATCACGGCGAGGTCGCCGTAGCTGATCGTCGGGTCCATCGCGGCGTCGAGCAGTTCGCCGACCGTCCCGCCGGTGGTGCTCAGCGAGGCGAACTCGAGCTTCGGAGTGGTGAGGAAGTCGAACCACCACCACGGCCGCGGGATCGCGTTGATGATCGTGCCGAGCGTCAGCTGAGGCGGGATGCTGAAGCCGTTGCGCTTGTCCCGCAGCCGGGCCCCGGCGACCGGGGTGTCGACCGTGAACTGCAGCGTGTCGAAGCCGGCAGCGGCGGCGCGGCGGGTGAGCTCGTAGGAGATCTCACGGTCGCGCATCACGTACAGCTGGAACCAGTTCCGTCCCTGAGGGTTGGCAGCCTTCACGCCCTCGATCGAGGTCGTGCCGAGCGTCGAGAGGGTGAACGGGATGCCGGCGGCAGCCGCTGCCCCGGCGCCGGCGACCTCGCCCTCCGTCTGCATGAGGCGTGTGAAGCCGGTGGGCGCGATGCCGAACGGCAGAGCGGATGGCCCGCCGAGGATGTCGACGCTGGTGTCGACGGTCGGCGCGGGGCGGAGGATGCCGGGGTGGAACTCGACGTCCTGGAACGCCTGACGCGCGCGGGTGAGCGAGAGCTCGCCCTCGGCGGCGCCGTCGGTGTAGTCGAAGGCCGCCTTCGGAGTGCGGCGCTTGGCGATCGAACGCAGGTCGTCGATCGTGAGGGCGGCGTCGAGGCGACGCTTGCGCCCGTCGAGCTCGGGCTTCTTGAACTTCATGAGCTCGAGCAGCTCGGCGGGGTTGGGAAGCTGGCGCTGGACCATGGTGTGCCTCTCGGTCAGGATCTGGGGGTCAGGATCTGCGTGTAGTAGCCGGCGATGTGCGCCCGCACGAGGGAGCGGGCTGCCTCAGCATCGCCGACGTCGATCGCGGCGACGAGCGCGCGGTGCTCCGCCCGCAGACGGTCAGCCATCGCGTGCCAGTCGGGGATCGCATCGACGCCGCCCTGCACGTAGGACTCGATCGACGAGCGCAGACCCGCCATCATCGCCGCGATGACGGTGTTGCCGCTGGCTTCGGCGAGGGAGAGGTGCAGCTGCGCGTCGAGGGCCAGGAACTCCACCGGCGTCAGATCCGCCGCGTCCATCGCCCCCAGGAGTTCGTGGGCGCGCACGGTGTCCCGCTCAGCGGATGCCGCCATCGCACCGACGACGGCGTCTTCGAGCACCAGACGGGTCTGCACCACATCGGCGAGCGGGAACCCCTGGGCGGCGACCTGGAGTCGCAGGAGGGCCGACATGCCGCCGGTGGGCGTGGCGATCACGATCGCGCCGGACTGCGGACCGGAGCCGGTGGCGGTGCGGATCAGGCCCATTACCTCGAGGACACGGAACGCCTCCCGCACGCTGGAGCGGCCGACACCGAGTTCGCTCGCCAGGTCCCGTTCCGAGGCCAGCCGGTCTCCAGGACCGAGCCGGCCGTCGAGCAGGTCGCGCTCGATGTGCTCGAGCACGAGGCGCCAGGCGCGGGCGGGCTGCTCCGGCATCCGTGCTCCTCTGCTCGTGCGCGGTTCTCGCGTGTGGTCTGACCACAGTAGCGCGTGTGGTCAGACCACGCAAACGCCGACGGTTGCAGTGCCGACCCCGTGCACAATTCAGCAAGAACGCGCCGATTGTCGCCCCCGGGTGCCGTCCCGCCGCCGGAGGGAGAGATCTTGCTGAATTGCGACCGCGAAGACGGCGAACAGGGGAGCGTCAGCCCAGGCGTCCGCCGGATTCCTCGAGGTAGCAAGTGCCGCACAGCGACTCGTAGGTCGTGAGCTCCGGCGCGGCGGAGCCGTCGGCCCCCTCGTCGATCGCGACCTGGTCGCCGTCGAAGACGAAGCGTCCTCCGATCACGCGGCCGTTGAACACGGCCTTCCGCCCGCAGCGGCAGATCGTCTTGAGCTCCTCGAGGGAGTGCGCGATCGCGAGCAGCCGCGCGGAGCCGGGGAACGCGTGGGTCAGGAAGTCGTTGCGGATTCCGTAGGCCATCACCGGGATGCGTTCCTCGATCGCGATCCGGAACAGGTCATCGACCTGTTCCGGCGTGAGGAACTGCGCCTCGTCGATGAGGAGGCAGGCCACATCGACCGGTCCGCTCGGGATCAGCTCCTCCTCGGCCGAACGTCGGATGCGCTCCCGATGCTCGGCGAACAGGGTCCGCGCGTTGTCACCGGGGCCGATCAGGAAGTCCACCTCGCGCGTGACACCGAGCCGGCTGGCGATCTCCGACGCCCCCTTGGTGTCGATCGCGGGCTTGGCGAGCAGCACATGCTGCCCGCACTCCTCGTAGTTGTACGCGGCCTGCAGCAGCGAGGTCGACTTGCCCGAGTTCATCGCGCCGTAGCGGAAGTAGAGCTTCGCCACGGTGCCGGCTCAGGCGTTGATGCCGAGGGTCGCGGCCGTCGCCGCAGTGGACTCCTCTGCGAGCGCGGCATCCTTGTTCAGCATCTCGCCGAACGTCGGGATGAGCGCGCGCAGCTCGGGCTCCCAGCCCGCGTACTCCGCCGGGAAGCAGTTCTTGAGCAGCTGGAGCATGATCGGGACCGCGGTCGACGCCCCGGGCGAGGCGCCAAGCAGACCGGCGATCGATCCGTCGGCCGACGAGACCACCTCGGTGCCGAACTGGAGGATGCCGCCCTTCTTCGGGTCCTTCTTCATGACCTGCGCGCGCTGACCGGCATCGATGAGCGTCCAGTCCTCGTCCTTCGCGGTGGGCATGAAGGTACGCAGGCTGTCGACCTTCTTGGCGTGGTTCTTCAGCAGCTCGCCCACGAGATACGTGATGAGGTCGGGGCTCTTGACCGCGACCTGCAGCATCGGCATCAGGTTGTGCGCACGCACCTGCGAGACGATGTCGAGCATCGACCCGTTCTTCAGGAACTTGGGGCTGAAGGTCGCGAACGGACCGAACATGAGCGAGGCCTCGCCGCCGACCACGCGGGTGTCGAGGTGCGGCACCGACATGGGCGGCGCGCCGACCGAGGCCTGCGAGTACACCTTCGCCTTGTGCTGCGCGACGACCTTCGGGTTCGTGGTCTTGAGGAACTGGCCGCCGATCGGGAAGACGCCGTAGCCCTTGATCTCGGGGATGCCGGAGTTCTGCAGCAGCTTGAGCGCCCAGCCGCCGGCGCCGACGAACACGAAGCGCGCCTTGATCTCGTTCGGGGTGCGGCCGACCGTCGTGCGGTACTTGACCAGCCAGCCGCCGTCTTTCTGCTTCTTCAGGCTGCGCACCTCGTGGTTCGTGCGCAGCTCGACGCCGGACGCGGTGAGGTGGTCGAACAGCTGATGGGTGAGGGCGCCGAAGTCGACGTCGGTCCCCGCCGGAACGCGCGTGGCGGCGAACGGCTCGCCCTTGCGGCGGTGCTGCATGAGGAGCGGCGCCCACTGGTTGATGACGCGCGAGTCCTCGCTGTACTCGATGCCCGCGAACAGCGGCTGCTCCTTGAGCACCTCGTAGCGGGCCTTGAGGTAGGCGACGTCCTTCTCGCCCCGCACGAAGGTCATGTGCGGAGTCGCGTTGATGAACGTCGACGGTGCGTCGAGCACGCCCTTGTCGACCAGCGACGACCAGAACTGTCGGCTCTGCTGGAACTGCTCGTTGATCGAGACGGCCTTCGCCGGGTCGAGAGGCGCATCACCCTGCTGCGGCATGTAGTTCAGCTCGCACAGGGCGGCGTGACCGGTGCCGGCGTTGTTCCACGGGTTCGAACTCTCCTGGGCCACATCGGAGAGTCGCTCGAAGGCGACGATCTTCCACTCCGGCTGCAGTTCGTGCAGCAGAGTACCCAGGGTGGCGCTCATGATGCCACCGCCGATCAGGACGACATCGACGTTTTCGGTCACCGGATCAGTCTAGTTCGACTGCGTGGACGCGATAGCCAGTCCACGGCCTCGCGGGAGGTCCGATGAGACCGGATCCGTATAGCGGCGATGCGGTCAGGCTATGACGGCCAGGCGCTCGGCGAGCACCTCAGCGATCTGCACCGCGTTGAGCGCCGCACCCTTGCGCAGGTTGTCGTTGCTGATGAACAACACGAGACCCTTGCCCTCGGGTGCGGACTGGTCGGCGCGGATGCGGCCCACGAAGCTCGGGTCCTTGCCCGCGGCCTGCAGCGGGGTCGGGACCTCTTCGAGGGCGACGCCGGGGGCCGCCGCGAGCAGCTCGGTCGCGCGCTCCGGCGTGATGTCCTTCGCGAACTCCGCGTGGATCGAAAGCGAGTGACCGGTGAAGACGGGCACGCGCACGCAGGTGCCGGCGACCCGGAGGTCGGGCAGCTCGAGGATCTTGCGGCTCTCGTTGCGGAGCTTCTTCTCCTCGTCGGTCTCGTTCTGCCCGTCGTCGACGAGGTTGCCCGCGAAGGGGATGACGTCGAAGGCGATCGGGGCGACGTACTTCTCCGGCTGAGGGAAGTCGATCGCCGAGCCGTCGTGCACGAGGCGGAGCGTGTCGCCCTGGGCGAGGACGCCCTCGACCTGTCCGAGCAGCTCCTGCGCACCGGCGAGACCGGAGCCGGAGACGGCCTGGTACGTCGAGACGATCAGACGCTCGAGACCGGCGTCGGCGTGCAGCGCCTTCAGCACGGGCATGGCCGCCATCGTCGTGCAGTTCGGGTTCGCGATGATGCCCTTGGGGCGATCATCGATCGCGTGCGGGTTGACCTCGCTGACGACGAGGGGTACCTCGGGGTCGTTGCGCCAGGCGCTCGAGTTGTCGACGACCACGGCGCCCGCCTCCGCGAAGCGCGGTGCGTAGGCGCGGCTGGCGGTCGCGCCGGCCGAGAACAGGGCGATGTCGATGCCGGCGGCATCCGCCGTCTCGACGTCTTCTACGATCACGGTCGCGCCGCCGAACTCGATCGCGGTACCGGCGGAGCGCGACGACGAGAAGAGCCGCAGCTCGCGGATCGGGAACGCCCGCTCGGCGAGAATCTCGCGCATGACGGTGCCCACCTGGCCGGTGGCGCCGACGATGGCGACGGAGAGTCCTGAATCGGAGATGCGGGTCATGATGTTCCTTGGCGTCGTGCGGATGCTGCGTACGAAGCGTCGGGCGCAGCGTCGGGATGCGGATGCCGCGCCTGGCGCCGGTGTCAGGGTTGCGGTGAGTCTACCGTGCCCTCATGAGGGCGAGGGCGGGTGGGTCAGCGACCGGTACCGGCGTGAACGGTCACGTCGGAGTCGCCGTCGAGGCCGTAGGCCGTGTGCACCGTGCGCGCTGCCTCGGCGAGATCGTCACCGCGAAGCACGACCGAGATGCGGATCTCCGACGTGGAGATCATCTCGATGTTGATGCCGCCGGCCGAGAGAGCCTCGAACAGCGTCGCCGAGACGCCGGAGTGCGTGCGCATGCCGGCGCCGACGACCGAGAGCTTGCCGATCTGGTCGTCGTGCACGAGGTTCTGGAACCCGACCTCGTTCTGCTCGGCGGCCAGGGCCTTGAGCGCTGCCGCGGCATCCGCCTTGGGCACGGTGAACGAGATGTCGGTGCGGCCCGTCGCGGAGACGTTCTGCACGATCATGTCGACGTTCGCCCCGGACTTCGCGACGATCTTGAAGATCTCCGCCGCCTTGCCCGGCACGTCGGGCACGCCGGCGACGGTGATCTTGGCATGGCTGAAATCGGTGGCCACACCGGCGACGATCGGTTCTTCCATGACTGCTCCCTCGGCTTCGCGCGGGTTCTTCATACCCTCGCCCAGAACGTACGTGCCCTCGGCGGACGAGAACGTCGACCGGGCGTGGATGAGAACGCCGTGACGGCGTGCGTATTCGACGGCGCGGATGTAGAGCACCTTGGCGCCGTTGGCGGCGAGCTCGAGCATCTCCTCGGTCGAGACGTGGTCGAGCTTCTGCGCCTTCGGGATCACCCGCGGGTCAGCGGTGAAGATGCCGTCGACATCGCTGTAGATCTCGCAGACGTCGGCCCCGAGCGCTGCAGCCAGGGCGACCGCCGTGGTGTCGGAACCGCCGCGGCCGAGGGTCGTGATGTCGCGGGTGTCACGGTTGAAGCCCTGGAAGCCCGCGACGATGACGATCGCGCCCTCGTCGAGCGCCTCGCGCAGACGCACGGGCGTCACATCGACGATGCGGGCCGCGCCGTGCTGCGAGTCGGTGATCATGCCGGCCTGGCTGCCGGTGAAGGAGCGCGCCTCGAAGCCCATCGAGTGGATGGCCATCGCCAGCAGCGCCATCGAGATGCGCTCACCGCTGGATAGCAGCATGTCCAGTTCACGGGGCGCCGGGATGGGAGCGACCGCGTTCGCGAGGTCGAGCAGCTCATCCGTCGTGTCACCCATCGCGCTGACGGCGACGACCACGTCGTGCCCGGCACGACGCGTGTCGACGATGCGCTTCGCGACGCGCTTGATGCTCTCTGCGTCGGCGACAGAGGAGCCGCCGTACTTCTGCACGATGAGGGCCACGTTCACTCCCGGGGATGTCGGGCGGATCCGCCCACCGCTCATTCTACGATCGGCCCGTATACCCCGCCGCGCATGTGTCGATTCCGCGGGCGGGCGTCAGGGGCGGGCGCCCGCGGGCGGGTGTCAGGGTGTGGGCGGCAGTACGGCGGCCGGAGGCGGATCGGATGCGAGCGGATCGGCCGTGGCGCGCCGCAGGCGTCCGCCGGTCGCGGCGAACCAGCATCCGGCGATGATCAGGGGGAAGCCGATGAGGAGTCCCGGCGTCAGCGGTTCGGCGAGCACGAGCGCGCCGAGGATGATCGCCACGACGGGATTCACGTAGGTGAACAGCGGCGCGCGCACCGGTCCGACCTCGCGGATGAGCGCGAAGAACGCCAGGAACGCGACGGCGGTGCAGATCACCGCGAGCGCGAGGAGCGCGGCGATGGACGGCAGCGTCGGAACCTCGTGCTGGGTGAGCAGTCCGATCGGGAGGTACAGGATGCCGATCATCAGCAGCGACAGCGTGATGGTCCCGAGCGAGGGGACCTCGGTGAGCTTGCGCGCGACGATGAACGGGGCGATCGCGTAGAGGATCGCGACGAGGAGCACCTCTCCCGCCGCGAGCAGGCTGATCTCGCCGCCGAACAGTCCGGGTCCGGCGACCACGATCCCGACGCCGACGAAGCCGACGAGGAGGCCGAGGCCGCGCGCGGGCCGGAGCACGCCGCGATCACCGCCGCCGAGGGCGATCAGCGCCGCGAACAGGGGCACCGTGGCCACCAGGAGGCCGGTCATACCTGAGGGCAGCGTCATCTCGGCGTGCCCCAGGAGCACGAACGGCCCGGCCATCTCGACGAGGCCGAAGGCAAGCACCCACGGCCAGTGCTTGAGGGCGGTGCGCAGCGCGCCGCCGCGGAGGGCGAACGGCAGCAGCAGTAGAGCGGCGATGAGCGTGCGACCGGCAACGATCGCGGGCGGCGAGAGCGACTCGACCGCGATGCTGATGAACAGGTACGGCACGCCCCACAGCAGCGCCATGGCTCCGAAGAGGAGCCAGCCGCGTCGGGAGAAGCCGCCCTGGGCGTTCACAGCACGCGCCGGCCCTCGAAGGCGCGACCGAGAGTGACCTCGTCGGCGTATTCGAGGTCGCCGCCGACCGGGAGGCCGGAGGCCAGCCGCGAGACGGTGATCTGCATCGTGGTCAGGAGCCGGCTGAGGTAGCTCGCCGTCGCCTCGCCCTCGAGGTTCGGGTTGGTGGCCAGGATGACCTCCTGCACGGTGCCGTCGGCCAAGCGCGTCATGAGCTGGGCGATGCGCAGGTCGTCGGGGCCGATACCGGCGATGGGGCTGATCACGCCGCCGAGCACGTGGTACAGGCCACGGAACTCCCGGGTGCGCTCGATGGCCGCGACATCCTTCGCGTCTTCGACGACGCAGATCAGGGCCTGGCTGCGTCGCGGATCGCGGCAGATCGCGCAGCGCTCCTGCTCGGCGACGTTGCCGCACACCTCGCAGAAGCGCACCCGGCTGCGGATCTCGGAGAGCAGCTCGGCGAGACGGGCCACGTCGAACGTGGGCGTCTGCAGGATGTGAAACGTGATGCGCTGGGCGGACTTCGGTCCGATGCCGGGGAGCCGACCGAACTCGTCGATCAGCTCCTGAACGATGCCGTCGTACATCAGGAGAACCTCGTCGGGGGCTCGTAGGGCTCTTCGCGCAGGAACGTCGCGCCGAGCACCTGGCGGATCACGGCCTCGCCGTAGCGCTGCACTCCCCCGACGGAGGGTGCGCGTTCGGTGACGACCGGAGAGGCGGAGGGCGCCCGCTGCGCCCGGGGAGCCGCCTGCGCAGCGGGCGCAGACGACGCGGACGGCGCGTCCTGACGCGGCGGCGGTCCCTGCGGTGCTCCGGCCGGCTCGTACGACGGGTCGTAGGGCGGCTCATCGTCGAAGGAGGGAGCCTCGTCGTCGCCGGGCAGCGGCGGCTCCTCGCGGTCGACGGCGCCGTCGGTCGGCGCGGCGGGTGCTGATGCCGCCGCCTCGACCTCTTCGGGTTCGTCGTCGACGGGAAGCGGGGATGCCGGGGCCTCGGCCGCGGGCGATGCGGTGGGGATGGGAGCGACGGCCCACTCCGTGACGGAGGGGGCGGACGCGGCACGGACCTGCGGGCGGGAGGAACCCGCTGACGCAGGCTCCGATGCGGGTGCGGCGTCGGCGGGAGCCGAGACGGCGGATGCCGCGGGCTGGCGCGGCGCACTGCCGGACGGCATCGGCGCGGGGATGTACTTCACGCGGATGCCGAGCTCCTGCTCGATCGCCGTGCGCAGGTGGTCCGACGGTCCGGAGCCGGGCGTCGTGCCCTTGAACTTCGCCACGTCGTGCTGGCTCGTGAATCCGAGCGTGAGCACATCGCTCTCCGTGACATACGCGAGCGGCTGCACGGCCGTCGCGAGCAGCCAGGAGGTGCGGCTGATGCTCTCCAGACGCGTGAGCACGGCAGGCCATGCGGCGGTGATGGACTCCAGCGTGACCGGCCCGGCGGGCACGGATGCCGCGGCAGCGGGTTCGGGATCGGCCACCGCCGAGGTGTCATCCGCGACGGGGGTCTGGGGCGCGGCGGGGGTCCCGACGGCCGGGGTCGCTGCGGCAGCCTCCGCCGGGGCGGTCGAGGAGGTCGTCGGCGCAGGCTCGGGTGCGGGCGCGGCAGCCGGTGCGGCAGCCGCGGCGACGGGCACCTGGGCGCGGGCAGCGGCGGGAGCCGCCGGACGTTCGGAAGCGCCGACTGCAGGGGCCGCGGCCACGGCATCCGACGCTCCGGCGAGCACGCGAGCCACCATGAGCTCGAGATGCAGGCGCGGGGACGTCGCACCGCTCATGTCATCGAGGGCCGCACTGACCACGTCGGCCGTGCGCGACAGCCGCGATGCCCCGAAGGCCGCCGCCTGCCCGCGCATGCGCTCGAGGTCGTCTTCGGCGATGCCGCGGAGCACGGCCGAGGCGCCCGCCCCCACCGCCGCGATCACGATGAGGTCGCGCAGCCGTTCGAGCAGGTCGTCGACGAAGCGACGGGGATCCTGACCGGTCTGCACGACGCGGTCGATCGCGGGGAAGGCCGCTGCGGCATCGCCCGCGGCGAGCGCGTCGACGATCTCGTCGAGCAGAGCGGCGTGCGTGTACCCGAGGAGGGCGACGGCGCGCGCATACCCGACCGTCACGGTCTCGGATCCGGCCGGGGCGTCGGAGCCCGCGATGAGCTGATCGAGCAGCGACAGCGTGTCTCGGGGCGAGCCGCCGCCGGCGCGCACGACGAGCGGCAGCACGCCCTGCTCGACGATCACGCCCTCCTCGCCGCACAGCTTCGCGACGTACTCGAGCATCGCGGCAGGCGGAACCAGGCGGAACGGGTAGTGGTGCGTACGGGAGCGGATCGTGCCGAGCACCTTCTCGGGCTCGGTGGTCGCGAAGATGAACTTCACGTGCTCCGGCGGCTCTTCGACGAGCTTCAGCAGGGCGTTGAACCCCTGCGGAGTGACCATGTGCGCCTCGTCGAGGATGAAGATCTTGTAGCGGTCGCGGCTCGGGGCGAACGTCGCCCGCTCGCGGAGGTCGCGCGCATCGTCGACGCCGTTGTGGCTCGCCGCGTCGATCTCGACGACGTCGAGCGATCCGCCGCCGGCGCGCGACAGCTCGACGCAGCTGTCGCAGGTGCCGCAGGGCGTGTCGGTCGGACCCGCGGCGCAGTTCAGGCAGCGGGCCAGGATGCGCGCCGAGGTCGTCTTGCCGCACCCGCGCGGCCCGGAGAACAGGTAGGCGTGCCCGACGCGGTCTCCGCGCAGCGCGGTCATCAGCGGATCGGTCACCTGGGACTGCCCGATCATCTCGCCGAACGTCTCGGGTCGGTAGCGGCGGTAGAGGGCTGTGGTCACCTCAACAGCCTACGGCGTGCCACCGACACTTCGGCGGTCACCTGATCAGTCGATCGGCTCGATGATCGGGATCGCCGTCGTGATGACCGGAACGGATGCCGAGAGCCTCGTCCCGTCCTCGCGCAGCGCGTCGGCGAACTGCCGCAGCGTCGGGCGTCCGGGGATCAGCGGCCCCTGGTCGGCGAGCGGAACCACGGCGGCCTCGTCGGTCGTCGCGATGTACGCGGCGTCCCGCACGGTGAAGGCCACCGGTGCTCCGCTGCGCACCCGCAGCTGCAGCGCGTCCTTCGTCACAGTGACCTGCACGTCCGACCCCTGCCACTGCAGCGGGAACGACAGCGAGGGCCAGTCCGCCGGGAGGCGCGGGTCGAAGCTGAGCTCCCCCGCGTAGTCGCGCATGCCGCCGAAACCGCACACGAGCGCCGTCCACACCCCACCGGCGGAGGCGACGTGCACACCGTCCGCCGCGTTGTGGTGCAGGTCGTGCAGGTCGACGAACAGCGACTGCTCGAAGTAGCGCTGCGCGAGGTCCTGGTAGCCGACCTCGGCGGCGAGGATCGACTGCACGACCGCCGACAGCGTGGAGTCGCCCGTCGTCAGCGGGTCGTAGTAGTCGAAGTCGGCCCGCTTCTCCTCCGGGGTGAAGTGGTTGCCCTGCAGGAACAGCGCGAGCACGACGTCCGCCTGCTTGAGCACCTGGAACCGGTAGATCACCAGCGGGTGGAAGTGCAGCAGCAGCGGACGCTGATCGGCCGGCGTCTGCGCGAGGTCCCAGACCTCGCGCTCGAGGAACAGCGAATCCTGCGGGTGGATGCCGAGGCTCTCGCTGTACGGGATGAACATGGCCTCGGCGGCGCGCTCCCAGGCCTCCGCCTCCCCGGAACCGAGACCCGTGCGCTCGACGAGCCGCGTGTAGTCCTCGGGGTAGGTCTCCTGGATCTCCCGCACGATCCGCGCGGCGTAGCGGAGGTTGTACCGCGCCATCACGTTCGTGTAGAGGTTGTCGTTCACGACCGTCGTGTACTCGTCGGGGCCGGTCACACCATGGATGTGGAAGGTCTCGATCGTCTCGCCCGCGCCGGGCTCCTCCATCAGCCGCGAGCCCCGCCAGAATCCGAGGGTCGCCCACAGCCGCGCCGTCTCGATGGCGATGTCCGCGCCCTCGCGACGCAGGAAGTCCTCGTCGCCCGTGGCGCGCACGTACTTGCCGAGCGCGAAGCTCACGTCGGCGTTGATGTGGTACTGCGCGGTGCCGGCGGCGTAGTAGGCCGATGCCTCCTCGCCGTTGATGGTCCGCCAAGGGAACAGCGCGCCGGCCTCGTTGAGCTGCGCGGCCCTGCGGCGGGCGGCGGGGAGCATCTGGACGCGGGCGCGGAGCGCGTTGCGCGCCCACTGCGGCGACGTGTAGGTGAGGAACGGGAGCACGTAGATCTCGGTGTCCCAGAAGTAGTGGCCGCTGTAGCCCGAGCCCGAGACGCCCTTGGCCGGCACACCGGTGCCGTCGGCGCGGGCCGACGCCTGCGCGAGCTGCAGCAGGCACCAGCGGGTCGCCTGCTGGATGTCCTCGCGGCCGCCGATCTGCACGTCGCTGCGCTCCCAGAACGCGTCGAGCCAGTCGGCCTGCCGGCGGAACTGCGTCTCGACGCCCTCCACCGCGACCCGGTCGAGGGAGCGGCGGCAGCGATCGACGAGCTCGCGCGGGGGGACGCCCCGCGACGTGTGGTAGCTGACGAGCTTGGTGATCCGGATCGGGACGCCGGCCTTCGCCTGCACGCGGAACACGTTCTTGGCGATGTCCGGCTCGATGAGCTGCCGGGCGCTGTACTCGTTGTCGGTCTCGATGATGTGGTCGGCGACCACGGCGACGGTCATGCCCGAGTCGGCGACCTGGTATGACAGCGCGGCCCGCAGTCCGTCCTGCCAGTATTCGGCGGGGTGGAGAACGCGATCCGCGATCTTCTCCGACTTGCGGGGATCGAAGCCGGCCTTCTTCTTCTGCGCCGCGACCGGCGTGCCGGCATACACGTTGCCGCCGTCCTGCCGGTTGAGCAGCTGGCAGCTGATCGTCACCGGGGCGTCGGAGTTCTCGACCGTGACCTCGAGGCGGAGGATCGCGAGGTGCCGCTCCTCGAAGCTGACGATGCGCTCGTCACGGATGCGGACGCGCTTGCCCGACGGGGTCTCCCAGACGACGAGTCGCTCCAGGACGCCGGTGCGCATGTCGAGGGTGCGCTGGTACTCGCGCACGTCGGCCTCGTCGAACGACATCGGCTCGTCGTCGACGTAGACGCGCATGATCTTCGCGTCGGGCGCGTTGACGATGGTCTGCCCCACCTCGGCGAAGCCGTACGCCTGCTCGGCGTGACGGATCGGCCAGGTCTCGTGGAGCCCGTTGATGAAGGTGCCGTGCTCATGTGCGCCGCGACCCTCGATGTGGTTGCCGCGGAGGCCGAGGTAGCCGTTGCCAACGGAGAACAGCGTCTCCCCCACGCCTTCCTCGGAGTAGCTCGTCTCGATGAGACGCCATGGGTCGACGGGGAAGCGGTCGCGGTCGATCATGCGGTCTCCGGGTTGTCGGTGCGGGTTTCGGGAAGGAAGACGTCGAGGTCGTCGACGACGACGGTGGCTCCGGCATCGCGCAGGGCGTCAGCACCCGCGCCGCGGTCGACGCCGACGACTGTGGCGAAGCCGGCGGCAGCGGCGGATGCCGCGCCCGACGTGGCATCCTCCACGGCCACGGAACGCGCCGGGTCGACGCCGAGGGCGGCGGCACCGGCGGCGAACATGTCGGCGGCGGGCTTGGAGGCGAGACCGTCGCGCTCGGCGACGACGCCGTCGACGACGATCCGGAAGAACGAGCGGATGCCGGCGGCGCCGAGGACCTCCTCGGCGTTCTTCGAGCTCGAGACGACGCCGAGCGGGACGCCAGCGGCGGACAGCTGCTCAATGAGGGCGAGCGATCCCGGGTATGGAGCGATCCCCTGGCTGCGCAGGGACGCGGCGAAGGCGGCGTTCTTGCGGTTGCCGATGCCGCAGACGGTCTCGGCGGCGGGATCGTCGTCGACGTCACCCCAGGGGACCTCGACGTTGCGGCTCTGCATCAGGCTGGCGACGCCGTCGTAGCGCTTCTTGCCGTCGACGAAGTCGTAGTAGTCGGCATCCGTGTAGGCGGGCGTGATCCCCCAGCGCTCGAAGACATCGTCGAACACGACCTTCCACGCCCGCATGTGCACCTCCGCCGTCGGCGTGAGGACGCCGTCGAGGTCGAAGAGCACACCGTCGGCGTGGAGCAGATCGGGCAGGGCTTCTGGCACAGGAGCCTCCAGGAGAAGGGCGATGATGGTTCGGCACCTCTCCGTGCCACTGTGCAAGCGTAATGCGGTGCGGCCTGGCGGGGTAACCCCTGACGCGGCATCCGATCAGAGGAGCCCTGCGGTCTGGCGGGCGATCTGCAGCTCCTCGTTCGTCGGCACCACGAGAACGGCGACCTGCGACTCGTCACGGGAGATCCGGCGGATGCCGCGCTCCCGCGCCTCGTTGCGTCCCGGATCGATCTCGACACCGGCGAATCCGAGGGTCGCGAGGGCCTCGGCCCTGACCCGGGCCGCGTTCTCTCCCACGCCGGCGGTGAAGGAGATGACGTCGACGCCGCCGAGCTGTGCGATGTAGGCGCCGGCGTACGCGCGGAGACGATGGATGTAGACGTCGAAGGCGAGCGTCGCGGCCTGCTCCCCCTCGTCCACGCCGGCGAGGATGTCGCGCATGTCGCTGCGTCCCGCGAGGCCGAGGAGGCCGCTGCGGCTGTTGAGCAGCCGATCGAGGTCGTCGATCGACAGGCCGGCACGCCGCGACAGATGCACGAGCGCGGCGGGATCGAGGTCGCCGGAGCGGGTGCCCATCACGAGTCCCTCGAGCGGTGTCAGGCCCATGGACGTCTCGACCGAGCGTCCGCCGTCGATCGCGGTGACCGAGGCGCCGTTGCCGAGGTGGAAGACGATCTGGCGGAGGTCGGCGAGATCTCTGCCGAGGAACGCGGCCGCCTTCTCGCTCACGTACTGGTGACTGGTGCCGTGGAAGCCGTAGCGGCGGACCCGGTGCTCCGCGGCGAGCGCGGCGTCGATCGCATAGGTGAAGGCGGCGGGCGGGAGCGTCTGGTGGAACGCGGTGTCGAACACGGCGACGTGCGGCACGACGGTGAAGACGGCTTTCGCGGCGCGGATGCCGGCCAGGTTCGCGGGGTTGTGCAGCGGCGCGAGCACCGCGAGCTCGTCGATCTGGCGTTCGACGTCGGCGTCGATCAGCGTCGGGGCGAAGAAGCGGGCGCCGCCGTGCACGACGCGATGGCCGACCGCGACGGGCGGGCGCTCCTCCAGCGAAGGGCCGTGCGCGGCGAACTGCTCCAGCATCACCGCGAAGGCGGCGCGGTGATCGGCGACCGGCTGCTCGGACCGGTACGTCGCATCGAGCATCGTCGACACGGCATCCGCCGTCGTCTCCGGGCGGACCGTGTGCGAGACCGGGCTGGCGTCCTGACCGATCCGCTCGATGAGTCCGCTCGCGAGCTCGTCCTCGGTGTCCACGTCGATCAGGCTGTACTTCAGTGACGAGGATCCGCTGTTGATCACGAGGATCGCGCTCATGCCGCGCCCTCCCCCGCGCTCTGGGCCTGGATCGCGGTGATCGCCACGGTGTTCACGATGTCGTCGACGAGCGCGCCGCGGGAGAGGTCGTTGATGGGCTTGTTGAGCCCCTGCAGCACCGGCCCGATGGCGACGGCGCCGGCGGAGCGCTGCACGGCCTTGTAGGTGTTGTTGCCGGTGTTGAGGTCGGGGAAGACGAAGACCGTCGCCCTGCCCGCCACCGCGGAGTCGGGGAGCTTGGCCTTCGCGACGGCGGCATCCGCTGCCGCGTCGTACTGAATCGGTCCTTCGACGAGCAGCTCGGGAGCTCGCTCGCGCACCAGGGCGGTGGCCGCACGGACCTTGTCGACGTCGGCTCCGGACCCCGACTCCCCCGTCGAGTACGAGAGCATCGCGATGCGCGGCTCGATGCCGAACTGACGGGCGGTCGCCGCCGAGGAGACGGCGATGTCGGCGAGCTGCTCGCTGGTGGGGTCAGGGATCACGGCACAGTCGCCGTAGACGAGCACACGGTCGGCGAGCGCCATCAGGAAGACGCTGGAGACCACGTTCACACCGGGCTTCGTCTTGATGATCTCGAAGGACGGCCGGATCGTGTGCGCCGTCGTGTGCGCGGCACCCGACACCATGCCGTCGGCGAGGCCCAGGTGCACCATCATCGTGCCGAAGTACGACACGTCGGTGACGGTGTCGGCCGCCTGCGCGAGGGTGATGCCCTTGTGCGCCCGCAGCCGGGCGTACTCTGCGGCGAAGCGCTCGACCAGCTCGGGATCGGTGGTGCTGATCACCCTGGCCGCGGAGATGTCCACCCCGAGCTCGACAGCCCGTGCCCGCACCGATGCCTCGTCGCCGAGGATCGTGAGATCCGCGACCTCCCTGGCGAGCAGGGTGGCGGCGGCGCGGAGGATGCGATCGTCCTCGCCCTCGGGAAGGACGATGTGGCGACGGTCGGCCCGAGCGCGCTCGATCAGGCCGTACTCGAACATGAGCGGCGTCACGACCCGCGATTCGGCGAGCCCCAGCTGCGTGGTCAGCTCGGCGATGTCGACGTGGGTCTGGAAGAGGCCGAGGGCGCGATCGTAGCGGGCGCGCGAGTCCGGCGAGATCAGGCCGCGGGTGCCCATGACCCGCACCGCGGTGTCGTAGGTGCCGAGGTCGGTCGTGATGATCGGCACCGTCGAGGAGAAGCCGTCGAGAAGCTGCACGATCGGCTCGGGAAGAGGGAACGGTCCGTTGAGGATGATGCCGGCGATGCGAGGGAACGTGCCGGACGAGTCGGCCAGCAGGGCGGCGAGCAGCACCTCGGTGCGGTCGGCAGGGATCACCACGACCGCCTCCTCGGTGAGCCGCGGGAGCACGTTCACCATCGACATGCCGGCGACGACGATCGTGAGCGCCTCGCGTCCGAGCCTGTCGTCGTCGCCCTTGAGGAGCTTCCCGTCGACCGCGGCGAGGATGCTGCGGATCGAGGGTGCGACCAGCGCACGGTCCTCCGGGATCGCCCAGACGGGGGTGCCCTCCTCGGGAAGCGCTCCCGACACCTCGGCGACGATGTCATCGAGGGCTGCCGGATCCGCGCGGTTGACGACGACCGCGAACAGCTCCGCGCGCTCCTCGGCGAGTTCGGACAGCGCCAGTGCGGCGATCTGGCTGACCGCCGCCGCGGTGCGCGCGGTCGTCGTGCCGAGCTGCTCCGCCTGCCGCTGCTGATCGCGGCCGCTGAGCGCGAGCAGCACGGGCGCGCCGAGGTTCGCGGCGATGCGGGCGTTGTAGCCGAGCTCGGCCGGGCTCGCGACGTCGGTGTAGTCGCTGCCGATGATGACCACGGCGTCGCACTGCGCCTCGACGGCCTTGAAGCGCGCGACGATGGTCGACAGCGCCGCGTCGGGGTCGCGACGGACATCGTCGTAGGTGACGCCGATGCAGTCCTCGTAGTCGAGGTGCACGCCGTCGTGGGCGAGCATCAGATCGAGGATCTCGTCGCGCTCGGTGACCGACCGGGCGATCGGACGGAACACGCCCACCCGCGGCGACACGCGCATCAAGGCGTCGAGCGCCCCGAGGGCGATCGTCGACTTTCCGGAATGGCCTTCGGCCGAGGTGATGTAGATGCTCCGCGCCACGGGTTCAGCTTAGGCGGGGTCTGCCGTGCACGTGCCGGACAGGGCGTCGACGATCGCGGCGGCGTCCTCCTGGAAGCGGGCGTAGTAGTCCCGATCGGTGTTCACCTGCACGCGATGGATCGCGTGCGAGGGCGGCAGCTGCTGCCAGTCGGGCAGGCGTCCGAGTCGTTCGAAGAACATCGTCGCAGCGGTGGCCGGGTCCATCCGGGCCTCGACGCTGCCCCACCACTCCTGCTGCTGGAACAGGCCGATGCTGCTGGTGGGCGTGCCGTCGGGGTTGGTGAAACCGCGGGTCTCCCAGTCGCCGTAGTCGATGTTCTCCAGACTGCTCTCCCCCATCGCCGTCATGACGCCGAGGATCTGGCCGTCGCGTCCGAACCCGAGGGCGGATGCCGTACGCACGATGGTCGCGGCGTTCTCGAGCTGCTCGCCGCTCCACCCCTCGATGCCCGCCTCCGGGAACGTCCGCGGGTCGTCGATGCAGATCGCCGCGGGATCGCGGGCGAGGCCCAGCGGGATCAGGACCAGGAGTGCGACGCCGGCGGCCACCGCTCCCGCGGAGATCAGGATGCGGCGCAGCATCCGTCGACGACGCAGGCGGAGCAGTGCCTGTCGGCGGGCTCCCGGCTTGCGGCGATTCGCCGTCCCCTTCCTCGTGGTTCCCCTGGCGGCGCTTCGCGCTGCGGTGGCGCGGGACTTCGAGGTCTTCCGAGGTCGCGCCTTTCGCTGCGGGTTGACCCGACCGCGGCTCACGGTGTCACGTCACGATCCGGTCTGCGGCGCCTGCCGGCGAGGGCTGCGACGCCGCCGCCGACAGCTCCGAACAGGTGGCCCTGCCAGGACACGCCCTCGGCCGCGCCGAAGACGCCCGCGAGCATCGACCCGCCGTAGAGGGAGATGACGATGAGGGCGATGACGGCGTAGAGGATGCGATGGGAGACACGGCCGGGAGCGAAGACGCGCATCACGACGTAGCCGAAGTAGCCGAACACCAGGACCGAGGCGCCGACCGTCAGCGTGCCGGGAGCATTGACGAGCCAGGTGCCGAGCCCACCCACGATCGCGACGATCGCCGTGACGGCCCAGAATCGCCGTGCGCCTTCCACGGCGACGAGGCAGCCGAGCACCAGGAACGGCGCCGAGTTGGCGATGAGGTGGCCCCAGTTGGCGTGCAGCAGCGGCCCCAGCACGATGCCGCCGAGACCGGTGACATCCCAGGACCGCAGGCCGAAGCCGGTGAACGAACCGGGCAGGACCGCGTCGAGGGTCTGCACGAGCCACATCAGCGCGAGTAGCACGACCGGCGAGACGAAACGGCCGAGAGCGCTCGAGGTGCTCTGCGTGTTCGAGCTGTTGCGGGGCGGCATGACGGTCACGTGCTGATTGTCGCAGGCGTAGCCCGGAGGCGACTGAGCGCGCAAACTGATCGCAGAGACCCGCCCGAGGGCAAAGAAAATGACCCTCCGCGCACCCAGCAGAGCCCGGTTACCCTTGCTGCGTTTCCGCCCTGGGGGAATTGGCCTGGATGCCGCCACGCGGAGAGCCGAGATCTATCCTAACCCGACACGCACGGTCCCTCGAATCGAGGGGCGCCCGCGCTCGCATCCTCAGGGGAACCTGCCAGAGCGCCGTTGACCGTACAGGGTTACGATCGAGTAACGCGCACCGAGGCGCCAACGCGAGAGGGAACGCATGCCAGACAACTCCCCCCGGATCCCGGCGATGATCGACGCCGACGCGTTCGCCGTGCAGACCTCGGCGATCCTCTCGTCGATCGGCCAGGTGATCGATGGGAAGCCGGACGCAGTGCGCAGCGCCCTCGTCTGTCTGCTGGCGGAGGGCCATCTCCTCATCGAGGACGTCCCCGGGGTCGGCAAGACCATGCTGGCTCGCGCCCTCGCCGCGAGCGTCGACGCGACGGTGCGGCGCATCCAGTTCACCCCCGATCTGCTTCCCGGTGATGTGACCGGCGTCTCGGTCTACAACCCGGTCGACCGGGAATTCGAGTTCAAGCGCGGCGCGATCTTCGCGCACATCGTGATCGCCGACGAGATCAACCGCTCCTCCCCCAAGACGCAGTCCGCCCTCCTCGAGGCGATGGAGGAGGGACAGGTCACGGTCGACGGCGCCACCCACCCCCTCCCGAAGCCGTTCCTCGTCGTCGCCACGCAGAACCCTCTGGAGATGGAGGGCACCTACGCCCTGCCGGAGGCCCAGCGGGACAGATTCATGATGCGCATCTCGATGGGATATCCGGATGCCGCGGCGGAAGCCCTCATGCTCCGCCAGCGCGATGTCGTGAATCCTCTGGCCGCGGTGTCGCCCGTGGCGAACGCGGCGTCGATCTCGCAGCTGATCGCCTGGGCTCGATCGGTGCACGTCGCCCCGGCCCTCGAGGAGTACGCGGTGGCACTCGCCCAGGCCACGCGCTCCGATCCGAATCTCCACCTCGGCGCGAGCCCCCGCGCCACGCTGCAGCTCGTCCGATCCGCCAAGGTGTGGGCGGCCCTCGACGGGCGCGACTTCGTGATCCCGGACGACATCACCGCTCTGCTGATCCCGGTGCTCGCCCATCGGCTGCTCCCCGCACGCGGTGCGCATCGCGCCGGCGCCCAGCCCGTCGAGGCAGCCCTCACCCAGATCGTGGAACGGGTGCGCGTCCCCGTCGCGACGCGCACCTGACCGGGACCCCCGATGCGCCGCCGCAGAACCCTCACCGCACGGGGCACGGGCGCGCTCGTCGCAGCGCTCGGGTGCATGATCGCGGCCAACCTCGTCGGCGCCCGCATCCTCCTCTACCTCGGCCTCCTGTTGGCGCTGCTGACGCTGTTCTCGGTCATCGCCGTCCGTGTGCCGCGGCGCTCCGGCACCGTCACGCGGCGCATCTCCACCGACCTGCTCACGGTCTCGGAGGCGTCGCGGGTGACCGTGCGATTCACTCTGCGCGCACTGCGGGTCCCGCACGGACTCTGGCGAGACGAGCTCCCCGATGCGGTCACCGGCGATTCCGGCGGGGAGTATCCGCCGGAGACAGGACAGCTCAGCTACCTGATCACCGGGGTCCGCCGTGGCGTGTGGCCGCTCGGACCGCTGATGATGCGCACCGTCGACCCCTTCGGCCTGGCCCAGCGCGAGCAGTCGTTCGGCGACACACGGAGCATCACGGTCGTGCCCGAGATCTTCACGCTCGCCCCTCTGGCCGTGCGGGTAGGCGCTGCCGGCGGCACCGCGCACCCCTCTTCGAGCCGCCTCGGGCAGGGCAGCGACAACCTCTCACCGCGCGGCTACATCCCCGGCGACTCCATGCGTCGCATCCATTGGCGGGCGACCGCGCATCGCGGGCAGCTGATGGTGCGTCAGGAAGAAGAGGAGTCCAGCCCGGATGCCGTGGTCGTGATCGATCGCAGCGGCCGCCGCTGGGACACCCCCGGCGCGCACGCCGACCCCGCCTTCGAAGCCGCGGTGTCGTTGTGCGCCTCGACGGCCGTCCACCTGTCGTCCGAGGGCTACAGCGTCGACGTGATCGACAGCGCCGGCACGCTCCTCGGCACGCTGCGCGGCCACGAAGACGATCGCGACGGGCTGCTCGTGGCGCTCGCGATGGTCGCCCCGCGCGGCGACAGCCGAGATCTCGCGACCCTCATCGGTGGAACGCCGCCGGGTCCGCTGGTGTACATCACGGGCAGCCTGGACGAGGAGGACGCGGCGCTGCTGCGCCCGTCCGGCGCGGCCGCGCCGATGCTGTTCAGCACCGAGCTCCTCGACGGCGCCGCCGAAGCGGCCGCTCAGCACGGCTGGACCGTGGCGCCGCTGGGGCCGGACGTCGCCGGGGCCTGGGAGGACGCGGTCTCCGCGCGGATCGGGGTCGGCGATGTTCCGGGCTGAGCGCGCGCCGAGCACGCCGACCGCGCAGCCGCAGACGCCGCCGCGCTGGCACCGCGAGCACGAGGAGCCGTCCGGCGTCGTCGCGCCCGGCGCGCTGGCCGCGGCGGCATCGTTCGTCGCGATGTGGCCGTTCACCTCGGTCATCGATCCGGGAGCCTGGTCGATCACCGTCGTCATCGTCGTGGTCATCACGGCGGCCACCGGCATGCTGATGCGCCACCTCCTGCGGCGGCAGACCCCCTGGCTCTGCGACGTCACGACGTTCGTGGTGCAGCTCGTGGTCGCCGTCGCCGTGGTCACGCAGCTCGTCGCCGGCGACACCGCGTTCCTCGGCATCTTCCCGACATCCACGACGCTGACCGTCTTCGGCGCCCTCGGCGCCGCCGCCTGGGAGCAGATCGTCTTCGGCACCGCACCGCTCGACGCCTCGCCGGGACTCGCGGCGGCCATGGGATCGGGGTTCGCGGTCATCGCGATCCTCCTCGATCACCTCGTGGCGCACCGCTCCGTCGTGATCGCGGCCCTGCTGACCGGAGTCGTCGGCGCGATCCCGATGGTCGTCACGATGGGCGAACCGCACGTCGTCTGGTTCGTGATGCTCGGCGTGCTCGTTCTCATCCTGTTCCGGCTCACCGCACGGCGGCATCCGCTCTCCCCGCGCCGGTCCTCCACGACGATCGCCGTGGCCGTCGGCGCCGCGGCCCTGGCTGTGACCGTCGCGATCGCCCCCGCGCTCCCGGTGACCGCGAACCTCGCGGGAACCGGCGTCGGCGTCACGGTCGATGCGTCCCTGCGGCTCGGAGACGACCTTCGTCAACCGAACCCGGTCGAGGTGCTCACCGTCGCAGCGAAGGGCGAGATCGCACCGTACCTGCGCCTGACCACCCTGTCGCGCTTCGACGGCCGCGTCTGGCAGCCGGATCGAGGCGACGTGCAGTCGCAGGAGGAGGGCTTCGGCGACCCCGAGTGGAGTCCCGACGTGGCGACCGAGGAGCAGACGACCTCGATCCGCATCCTGCGCATGTCGAGCTCCTGGCTGCCCGTGCCCTACCCGGCGACCGACGTTCAGGGGCTCACCGGTTCGTGGCGCGTGGCCGTCGACAACCGCACGCTCGTCTCCCGAAGCGCGGATGCCGCGGGCAACGACTACACCGTCGCATCGACGCGGGTGATCCCGACCCTCGAGCAGATCCGCGCCCTCGACGCTGCGGAGCCCGTGGTCGACCCCGACGCGGAACCGCTGGAGCTGCCGGAGATCATCGCCACCCTCGCGAACGATGTCACCGCGGAGGCCGGCACCGACTACGACCGTCTCGTCGCCCTGCAGACCTGGTTCCGCTCCGAGTTCATCTACTCGCTGGAGACGCCGGTGGAAGAGGGGTTCGACGGGACCGGGGCAGAGGCGGTCGCCCAGTTCCTCGAAGAACGATCGGGCTACTGCGTGCACTTCGCCGGAGCGTTCGCGCTGATGGCGGAGAGCCTCGGGATGCAGACGCGCATCGTCGTCGGCTACCTCCCCGGATCGCTGACCGATGAGAAGCGCGGCGACGAGTCCGTGTTCTCGGTCTCGAGCGATCAGCTGCATTCCTGGCCTGAGGTGCTGTTCCCGGGTGTGGGGTGGATCCCGTTCGAGCCCACCGCCTCGCTCGGCGTGCCGACCGCCTTCCGCGCGGGTGCCGCCGACGGCGCAGGGACGGGCGGACCTGCGGCTCCGGCCCCGACGACGGCTCCACAGGCCGAGGAGTCAGCAGGCCCGGATATCGAGCGCGGCGACGAGGCGGAGGGCGCGGGCACCGGCGGAGAGCTGCGCCGCCTCGACCCGATGCCCGTGGTGCTCACGGCTCTGGGCGCGATCATGCTGCTGCTCCTCCCCGCTCTGATCCGCCGCGTGGAGCGCTGGATGCGCCTGCGGCGAGCGCGTTCCGGCGATTCGGCGGCCGTATGGGCGGAGCTTCGCGACACCCTGATCGACCTCCAGCTTCCGGCGTCGGATGCGGACACGCCGAGGATGCGTGCGGCAGATCTGATCCGGAACAGTGCCGTCGATCCGGAGGCGATGACTCTGCTGACGGATGCCGTCGAGAGGGCGAACTACGCACGGACCGGTGCGGAGCCGATCGATCTCGCGGTCCCGTTGAGCGCCGTTCTCGGGCGCCTGCATCGCAGCGTCGACCGTCCGGCGCAGGTGCGCGCTGTGCTCGTGCCCCGCTCTCTGTTCGCCACGAGAAGTACGACGGCCGCCGCGATCTGAGCGCCGCTAGGCCGCGTGCGCGGCGCAGGGCACGGACTCGCAGTCGGCGCAGACGACGAACTGGGCGCGACAGGAGAGGTCGGGGCAGTTGGCCGTGCGCTTGGTCGCGGCGCCGCAGCCGACGCACTCGCCGACCACCTGGGCATGGTCGGAGAAGTCGACGGAGCCGCGCTTGTCGAAGACGTACAGGGAGCCCTCCCACAGGCCGTCGTCGCCATACTGCTCTCCGTACCGGACGATCCCGCCTTCCAGCTGATACACCTCGCCGAATCCGCGCGCGGTCATGAGGCTGGAGAGCACTTCGCAGCGAATGCCACCCGTGCAGTAGGTGACCACAGGCTTGCCCTTCAGGTCGTCGTACGCTCCCGAGTCGAGCAGCTGCACGAAATCCCTCGTGGTCTCGGTGTCGGGCACGACCGCGCCGCGGAACCTTCCGATCTGCGCCTCGAGGGCGTTGCGTCCGTCGAAGAAGACCACATCGTCGCCGCGCTCGTCGATCAGCTCGTGAAGCGCCCCGGGCGTGAGTCTCGTCCCACCGCCGACCACGCCGTGCTCGTCGACCTTCGGCTCACCCGGGGCGCCGAAGGACACGATCTCATCGCGCACCTTGACGCTGAGTTTCGGGAAGTCGAGGCTTCGACCCTCGGCATCCAGGCCCGTCCCCTCGCTCCACTTGATGTCGGCGTCCCTGAACGGCGCGTAGGAGCGGAAGGAGCGCGACCACTTCTTCAGCGCCCGGACGTCGCCCCCTAGGGTGCCGTTGACGCCGTCCTTCGAGATGAGCAGCCGCCCGCGCAGGCCGAGCGCCTCGCCGAGGTCGCGCTGCCAGAGGCGGATGGCCTCGGGGTCGGCGAGCGGCGTGAAAGCGTAGAACAGGACGATCTTCGGGGTTGCCACCCGGCGATTTTACGCGGTCACGACAGAAGCGGCCGCTCCCGATACATCGCGAAGGACAGGCACAGGGCTCCGATGAGCCACAGGAAGGCGACCCCCACGCTCCACCACCGTTCGCCGGCGGCCTCGATGATGGGAACATCGAGCGCCAGGAGCGCGCTGCCGAGGGGCAGCGCGATCACCGCCTCCGGAAAGAGCACGGACAGGAACATCGCCGGACTCAGCGACACGATGACAAGGGGCAGCACCGCGAGCGGAGCACGCACCAATGCCCCGATGGCCGCGCCCCAGATGCCTGCCCCCGCCCCCAGCATGAGCGCGGCACCGAGCGACGGAGCGCCGAACACATCGAGATGTCCGAATATCCGGACGCCGACGCACGCGAACGTCCACGCTCCGAGAGCGACCAAGGCACCCCCCGACGCCGACGACACGACACGCATCCAGAACCCCACGCCCGACGTGAGAACCAGGGCGTCCCGCCCGACGACTCCCGCCCTGAACGCGACGGCGGTCCGAACAGCGCCGAAGCCTGCCGCGAGCAGAGCTGCATTCACGAGCAGCGAGACGTGCAAGGGACCGTCCAGCGCTCCACCCGACGGCGGGACGCCGCCTGGCAGACCTGCGACGATGGCGATCGCCGGAAGCAGCGCAAGGCCGAGAAACGCGGCCAGCCCCGGCTCTGTGAACAGTCGGAGCGCCTCGATCCGCGCCGCCCGCCATACCATCACACCTGCCTCCGTCGGCGGAGGGCGAACCATCCTGCTGCGAGTGCCAGCACGGTCCATCCCGCAAGGACGAGTCCGGCCCCGGCCGGAGCCAGAAGTCCGTCCATCTTCACCCCGCCGAGGCCCGCGACAGCTCCCACCGGGAGGAATCTCTCGACATCGCGAAGACGAGCGAGCATCGGCGCGGCGATGATCGCGGGAAGGATCAGCAGAACGACGACTGCGACGTAGTAGTTGCGGACCACCCACCCGATGCCGCAGCCGATGGCTGCGGCGAGCGCTCCGGCGAACAAGTTCCCCATCGCCAGCGGGAGCACCTCCGCCCCGATGCGCAACTCGCGGTCGTGGGACCGGAGCATCGCGGCGGTCGCCACGGTCCAGAGGAGGAAACCCGCCGTGGAGAAAGCGAGCCCGATGAGCGCGGCGACGACGACACGCGACGTGAAGACCGTCCGGGGCGAAGCCATCAGGAATGCGCGCTCCATCCCGCGGTAGTAGTCGTCCCTGGTGACCAGGTAGCTGCCGTAGAACGCGCAGCCGAGCGATCCGGCGACCCCGATCGGGAGAAGGGTGCGCGTGGCCTCGGCCGATCCGACAAAGGCCAGACCGTCGACGAGTCCCGACATGAAGACGATCAACAGGGGGACGACGATCACCAATGAGGACAGCGTCAGGAGCGTCGGCCCGGAGAGCGCCTTGAGCACATCGGCTCGGATCTGTCGCACCGGCACGCTCATCCCTTGCCTCGCATCGTGTCGACGACGAGTTCCAGATAGCGGTCCTCCAACGTGTGCGTGCCCGAGCCTGTCAGCCCGTCGAGTGATCCGACGTACAGCAGAGACCGCTTGATCACGGCGATGTCGTCGACGATCTGTTCCAGTTCGCCGAGCTGGTGGCTCGACACCACGATCGTTCGTCCGGCGTCGCGCTCCTTCCGCAGAAACCGCCGAAGCCAGTGGATGCCCTCCGGGTCGAGGCCGTTGGCCGGTTCGTCGAGGACGAGCAGTTCAGGGTCGCCGACCAGTGCGGCGGCGAGACCGAGTCGCTGCCTCATCCCGGTCGAGTACTGCTTCACCCGCTTTCGCCCCTCCTGCTCGAGGCCGACGATCTCCAGCAGCTGGTCGGGGCGACTCTTCGGCATACCCGCGGCCATCGACAGGATCTGGAGATGCCGGCGTCCGCTGATGCCGGCCTCGAACCCCAGGCCGTCCATGTGCACCCCCACCGTTCGCGCAGGGTCGCGGAGCTCGGCGAAGTGACGGCCGAACACCGTCGCCGTGCCGCTGGTCGGACGCAGCAGGCCCACGAGGCCGCGCATAGCGGTGCTCTTTCCTGCCCCGTTGGGGCCCAGCATGCCCAGAATCTTGCCGCGCTCGCAGGAGAGGGTGAGGTCGTCGACGGCCTTGCGGCCTCCGAACGCCTTCGTGAACCTGTGGAAAGCAACGGCTTCTGCACTCATGCGAAGTCTCCTCTGCTAGTCGTGCGGTGCGAATCGACGCACTGCTTCGTGGATGGGATCGATCAGATCGGGGTAGTCGCCGGCCATGGCGCGCGCGAGCATGCGAGAGGCATGGAAGACGAGGCCGACCCGACCGGACGTCGACGCGAAGACGTCCGGAAAGCGGTCGAGGATCGTGGCGGCGACATCAGGGATGAGGAGCGAATGCAGATAGAGCCCCGCGATGTCGCTTCCGTCCGGAGCACTCCCCCAGGCCTCCCAGTCGAGCAGTGCGAACTCGGGCGCGAAGAGGTTGGCCCAGTGCAGGTCTCCGTGCGCGGTGCTCCATCCGACCCCGGAGAAGTCGACACGTCGCCCGAACAGCACGTGGCTTCGATGAGAGATCGACGACGCCGTCGTGCTCTCCCTGCGCGTGCGATATCGAGCGAGCAGCGCGAGGTTGTCATCGAGGTCCGACCACCATCGGCTGGCGAGTGCGAGCCCGTGGCGCAGTTCTGGAGTCGCGGAGCACACGCTCCCCGGAAGAATCTCCATCAACTCGCCGCGGACGCGCTCAGCGCCCTCCGACCATTCGTGCCAGGCGAGGATCATCGGGTGGCTGACGCCCACCAGAGCCATGGCACCCGTGTTCCCGTTCCACCAGTCGCCGCGCGCGAGCTCTGGGCGCGCGACGACCACGCGGAGCCACTCCTGCCCACCTCTCTGGTCCTCGACGGCGACTCCGGCCGTGCGGCCCCGCCACCCCACGATCGGCTGACCGACGATCTGTCGATCCCAGTGATGCGCAGCCTGCGCGAGGGCCGCCGTCAGGTGCCGGGGAGGCTCCCCCGGGGTGCTCATCGTGCTCGTCGTCACTGTCGCACCCCCTCGAAGACGGCGCTCAACGGTTCGCCTATGAGCAGTCCGACGGCGTACTCGCCGAGGGGCAGCGAATCGGCGAGTTCGATGTCGGCGATACCAGCCGCCGGCAGCGGATCGAGCGACTCGACCTTCGTCAGGGGGATGCCCCATGCGGTCACCGTGGTTCCCGGAGCCGAGACCGGTGCCGCCGCGGAGACGGGGACGGTCACCTCCGTCGGCCTGCTCGGGTCATCGGGAACGGCCGCGGTTCCGACCTCGGACCGGAGAACGACCCCGTTCGTCCGAAGGCGCACGACCCCACCCGGCCTCAGGGATTCGACGATCGATTGGCTGCTCGACACCACGAACACGTGGTCCGCGCGCACCACGTACCCGGCGTGGGCCGTCGCCGGCACGGGGATCTGAACGAGAAGAGAGCCCGCTGTCAGAGCGACTCCGAGCGCGAACCCGATTCGTCGGGCGCGGGGCCGAAGACGGAGACAGGCTGTGGCGAAGCGCACGATTCGCCGCGCAGTCACGATCAGGAAGGTCGCGACGAGCGCGAGATACGACATCGCGCTCCAGTGCCCGAGGTCGAGGAACGTCGACTGCAGCCGGATCGCCCCCCAGAGGAAGAGCAGAAGCGGGAAGAGCGTGCACAGCGCGCCGAAGGCGATGAGCGGGAACGCATCCCGCGGAGCATCCGGGCGGAGGTCGACGCCGAACAGCATCCGCGCGATCCCCCGCCGCGCGGCCGTCATGGCGACTCGTCGGAGGTAGGGCGTGTCGGTGATCGCGACCAGAGCGAGGTAGCCGTCGAGCTTGATGAAGGGAACAAGGTTCGCCACGACGGCGACCAGGCAGGCAAAGCCGTACAGCGCGAGCAGCGCCCGGAGATTCGCGTCACCGACGACCGGAACGAGTGCGAACGACGCGGAGGCGAGGACGAGATGGATCGCGGGTCCTGCGAGTGCCACCGCAGCGCGACTCCGCCGTCCGCCGATCCGCCAGCCGTCGGTCACGTCGCAGAAGAAAGCCGGCATGAGGTAGAACAGCATGATGCCCATCCGCGTCGGGCGCCCACCCAGAGCCGCCAGCATCACGGCATGGCCGAGTTCGTGCACACATCCGGTCAGCGCGACGGCGAGGATCAGCACCGGGACGAGATCGATGGGCAGGGGCGCCGCGAGCACGCCGATGATCGATTCCAGGTCGACGGCGATGCCGACTCCCGCGAGCACGAGGAGCACCGCGACCGTGGCGTACAGGACGACACGGAACGCACGCAGCCGGATCGGAGCAGCGAGCGTCCGGGCGAGAGCCGACGGATCGAGGATCGTCCACTGCACGGTCAGCGGAGCGCGGTACTGGAGACGGCGGCCGGCTGCGCGAGCCTTGAGAGTGCGCCTGCCGGGTCGGGCACGGAGCGCGACGGCGGGAGAACCGGAGCGGAGGAGATCCGCTGCCGCCAAGGCATCCACCACATCGAGTGCCTGTGCCGGACCGACGGAAAGGCCGGCCGCGTCTGCGGCCTCACGCAGAGAACGTCGACCGTCGAACGACGCGGCCAATCGGGCGAAGTCCACACCCACGCGTGCGCGGGGCACCTTCGAGACCGCGATCACCCAGGGGGCGCCATCGTGGAGGGGCGCATCCACGCTGACGTCGTCGGCGAGTTCCGGCCACAGCTCGTCCCACGAGCGCATCGCCGAGGAACCGTCTCTCATGCGGAGTACCCCAGGATCCGTAGTGCTCCCGCATCGGCGGAACCGCCCACCTCGATGGACTCGACTCGCGTGAGGCCTGCGGCGGCGAGCTCCGCGTCGAGCTCGTCCTCGGAAGCGACGAACACGACGGATGAGTAGGACGAGACGTCGAGCGCGCCTTCTTCGCTTCGGGCGACGTGGAGCGCCGATATCTCCCTCGTCCGCCCGTCGTCTCGGACAAGATCGCTGAGGAGCACGGCCTCCGGATGCTGTCCGGCGAGGGGAATGACACGGGTCGAGGTCGCCCCCGGCTGCAGCGGCGCCGCGTACACGGTGAGGAGGAAGACTCCCCCGCTCGCGAGATGCCCCTTCACAGAGGCGAACAGCTGCTGCCGGCCTCCGGCGTCGAGCAGGAACACCGATGTCGTCGCGAGCACGATCGCACCGAACCGGCGCCGCAGATCGAAGCAGCGCATGTCGGCGATCTCTGCAGTGAGAGACACTCGTCGCCGCGAAGCGGGGAGGCGGTCGTACCGATCGCGCAGGATGCGAACCATCTCCGGCGACAGATCGATCCCGACGACGGGTCGGCCGAGAGACAGAAAGGGAAGCGTGAGCCGTCCGCCGCCGGCGGCCAGCTCGAGGATCTCGCCGTCCGCCCGGGACAATCGGCGAAGTAGTTCGCGCTGCTCCGAGTCATCGAACTCGGCGAACCTCTCGTAGAGGCGCGATCCCTCGACAGAATACAGATCGGCCGGCTCTCTCCCCTCGGTCAGGATCGTGGCGAGACACCGGGGACCGCTGTCTGAGGCGTTCGGGTTCGGTGGGCTGGTATCCACCATCTGTCATCCTCTCGTCGGGTGGGTGCGATGGAGTGGGCGGTCGCGATCGACGACCGCCCACCGTTTGTCACGTGGCGAGAGCGGCGAGCGCTGCTCCGAACGTGATGATGTTGAAGGCCCATTCCTCCGGGCTCATCGGGGCGTCTGCCTCGTCGAGCTCTTCGAACCAGAGTCCTGTGGTGTTCTGCTGCACGTTTCACCTCCGTTCTTCGTTGCATCCGGCCGAGAGCCGACGATCAGGTCGCGGCCACGGCGATGAGTCCGAGCACGATCGCGAGCTTGAACCCGACATAGAAGTCGGAGTCGGGAGCCTCCATGCCTTCGATCTCTTCGAATCGAAGTTGCGGCGAGAGTTCCATCTGGTCACCTCCTCTCTTCGTCCTGGTTATGTCCCCGGAGAGCACAACGGGAATGCCGATCAGGTGGCCGCGACGACGGTGCCGACGACGATGATGCCCGACCACATTCCCCACCAGAAGGAGTCCGCGCTCGGAGCATCCGCAGCGTCGATCTCTTCGAAATCGAATCCGTTCTCCTGCGTGATGACCATCAGTTCACCTCCTCTCTCAGGGTCGAAAGACAGCTGCGCATCCGCGACTCGCTGAACGCGACGACGTAGATGGCCAGGACGTCGGCCTCACTGAGCCCGCATAGGGCCGGCCGCTCGCCACCCCAGACTTCGAAACAGCCACGCGCCGCCTTGGCGATCGCATCGCGCGACACCGGCGGTGGCGACAGCCCCCAGGCGGACGCCCACTCCGCCGCGCCGCGTACGGGGTCCTGCGGCAGCGTGAGCGCCTCGGCGACGATCCGCCAGAGGCGTCGTAGCCGGGATACGTCACCGAGGCGCGAGTCGCCGTCGAAGATGCGTCGCCAGATCTCCGGGAGCAGCCCGAGCGTGACGGGCACCTTCCCGAGCGACGCTGCGGAAGAGAGCTCGTTCGCCAGATACCAGTGCTTGGCGGCGAAGGGGTCGCGGCCGACGAGGGCCCAGCCTGTGTGGGTCTCGGCGGACGCGACGGCCAACGCCTCCCGGATCCGATCGTCGAACCCGAGACGGACTCCCCTCTCGGCATGAGTCGCGACGCGTGCGGCGAGCTCTTCTGCGGCGCGGTCCGGAATGTCGCGCGGCGGGCTGCCGATGTACGCACCGAGGATGCGGAGCAGGATCTCGGCTGCTCCCTCCCGCACCGACCGGTCGGGGAGCGATCGAGTCAGGCCTGCGTCGAGGACGACCGTGTCGGCGCGCATCACGCCGCCGGTGACCAGCCTCCGAGACGGAAGTGCCCCTTCTCCGTGGAGACACGCGACCGCGCTCGCCTCAGACCCGGTTCCGAGCGTCGTCGGGATCATGACCAGCGCCGTCGCACTCCGCGTCCATCCCTCCGGGACGATCGATACGCCGAACGACTCAGCTGCATGGCAGACGGAGCGGAATGACGCGGCGCTCACGAGCAGAAGCCGCAGCAGCTTCGCCGCGTCCATGACCGAACCGCCTCCGATCGCGATGATGCCGCCGACGTTCGACCCCGAGGCCGCCGTGTCACCCTCGGGGCTCCGTATCTCGCGCCGGACCTCTGCGTGCGCCCGCGCGAGCAACTCCCGCTGGGACTCCTGACGGGGGTCGAACACCATGACGTGCCGCGCTCTCGACGACAGCGACGGATGACGTTCATGAACGTTCGCGTCGATGAGGACGAGCCCGTTCCTCATCGCCCCGAACCGAGGGAGCGATCGAGCGGCTGCTTCCACGCCGATGACCGTCGCAGCGACGACACCGTGCGTCATCAGCGGGTCGCGTGCTCCCCGCCCCGTCATGCGGCAGTCTCCTCGTCGAGCGCGCCGAGAATCGCGTCGGCGGTCCGATCGATATCGTCGGAGTGCGAGATGGCGGCGGGGATCAGCTGCACCGCGGAGGGGCCGGGGTGCACGATGACGCCGCGCCGACGGACCCGCTCGACGAGCTGCACGACATCACCCGGAGACGCGTCCGCGCTCGGCTCGGCTGCCGCCCGGGAGGCGGACGTGGGGCCGGACACGCTGAGCGCGCGGAATGCTCCCCGTCCGCGCACGCCCAAGATGCGCGGGTGCGCCAGCATCCGTTCCTGGACGACGTCGAGCTGAGCCGAAACAGTACGGAAGTGCTCGCCCGCCCCGGTCTGCTCGAAGAGGTCGAGCGTGGCCAGGATCGCCGCGCAGCTTGCAGGAGCGCCTGCCTGGGTCTCGCCGTGCACGAGCATCGAGTCGTGGCGCTCGAACGCGGCGGCGATGCGTTCGTTCACCACGACCACGGACGCCGCGCAGGCGCCGTTGGTCAGCGCCTTGGACAGCACGAGCGCATCGGGCGCCTGCGCCCATCCGGCCGAGGCGAAGCGCACGCCGGTGCGACCGAAGCCGGTTGCGACCTCGTCGGCGACGAGAAGGAAGCCGTAGTGCTCGCGAAGCCGCTGCACCGTCTCCAGGAATGCCCCCGGCACTTCGAACGCGCCGGAGCCCAGTATCGGTTCGATCACCAGCGCAGCGATCCGACCGCCTTCACGGCGGAACAGTGATTCGAGGGCCGCCCCGCCGTCATCGAACGGGACGTGCCGAACTTCTCTGCCTTCGACGCCGTAGACATTCTGGCTGAGCTCTTCCCCGCTCAGAGCATGCGCACCGAACGTCAGCCCGTGATAACTGCCGCGAAGTCCCACCACGATCGGTCGGGGCGAGACACCTTCCAACACCCAGTAGTGCCGGCAGAGCTTCATCATCAGGTCGTTGGCGGCTCCCCCTGAAGTGGCGAAGAGCACGCGCGAGAAGGGCATCCTCGTGAAGGCGATCACGCGTTCGGCAGCTTCCTCAGCGTACGGATGGGATCTGCGGAAGAGGGTCAGGTAGGAGGCATCGCGAAGCGCTCGCGCGACGGCGTCGGCGATCTCCTCCCGGCCATAGCCCAGCGGGACGTTCCACAAGCCACTCGTCGCGCAGTAGGCCTCGAGGCCGTCGGCGAACCTGATGCGCGTGCCCTTCGCCGACACGGCAGAGTCCGTGTGCGAGGGCTCTTCGCTCGGGCGCACCAGAAAGGTCCATGAGCTCGTCATCGGGATGCGCTCGCGTCCCGGAGGTCCGACATCACGCCGGCCGCAGTCAGCCGAATGCTCAGTTCGTCGAGCTCCTGCCTCAGGCGCGGCCGAGTGACGCCCGCGTCTCGGACGGAGTCGAGCGCCTGCTCGATGGATGGCGACTCGAGCAGCGATTCGATCGCGATCGCCGTCTCTCTGCCCAGTGCGAACCGGCGCCCCGACTCCGCGATCAGTTGGTAGTCCTCTCCACGCCACGCGATCAGGTGCCCCGAGGCGCGACCTCTCCGGTCGACTGCGTCCCCCGTGAGATCGGCGCCGAACCCGGAGAAGGACCATGTGTCGCCCGCCGTGCCACCGACGATGCGCAGCGCTGCGAGGTATCGTCGGATCCACGGGCGCGCCGCGAGTTCCCTCGCCGGCGCGTCGCCCGCGTCCCGTCTCTCCCCCTCCGCGCGCAAGAACGCGGGCACGGGCTGATCATCGAGATCGATCGACCGGGTGGATCCGATGACGGGGCCCCCGGGACGATAGCGGACCCCGTACTCCGCATCTATGGTCAATCGGTTGATCGCCACCGCGGTGTCGTCGATCGCGGCATCGATGACGGATTGATCAGCCAGAACGGCGGAGGGCGAGGCGAGTTGCGGAATGAAGACTCCGGTGGCCAGAGCTTCATCCGCGTCCTCGATGAACGCCTGCCACGCGGCAGACGTCGTGCAGCTGATGATCGTCGGCCGGGTGATCGGCGTGAAGGGAACCGCCAGGTAGTCCTTCAGTTCGATCTCGTACCCGCTGCCGATGTGCATGACGTCTCCGGGCCGCGCGAACGGTCCGTCGAAGGTGAGCACCTGCGCGACATCCGTGGCACGTCGAGACGCGTCGTCATCGGGGACCAGATACACGTCGGCAATGCCGTCCTGGCTGACAACGTCAGCGAGAACATCGCGGCTCGCGCTGAGCGCCACCCTGCCCGCTTCCGCGCCTGCGCGCCCGGTCGCCCACTGGAAGACAGCCGAAGAGAGCCGGCGCTCACGGGAACCGGCCGCCGCACGGCCGTCCTCGTTCACTCGCCGCTCCGCTCGTGCGGTGTCTCATCGTTGTCGCGCTGCGCAGGGAGTGTCGGCCGAAGGAGCGTGACGACGATGATGAGGATGCCGCCGAAAGCGCAGATCCCTCCTCCGACGAAGCTCTCGATCCGCCCGTCGGAGCGCAGCAGGATGAAAAGGGCGTTCATCAACAGGATCGCCCCCAGAACGAGCGCCCACCGACGCTCCAGCATCATGCCGATTCCCCCGCCGCGGCCGCGTGATGACTGCTGCGCGATTCCGTCGTCGAACGTGGATACATGCTTCCCCCAGATCTCAGATGAGGACTTTGTGTCCCCATTTGAGGATAAGCGGATTCCTCCACCGAGTGCAATATTTCGGCGAGGGGCCCTCTGTGGAGGAGAGGTGAGCGCCAGGGAACCCTCAGCCCGATGCGGAGTTCGGTCCCTTGAGGTTCGACGATCACCCCCGAGCCCGACTGCTGCAGCACTGCGACGCGGTGCTGCGCTTCCAGGGGAATCCGCCGGCGCGGACAACGACGTCGCCATCGCCCTCGAACGCGGCCTGCCGGTCTATCACCGCATCGAGGAGGTCCCTGCCGCATAGTCGCGGTCACGCGGCACCCGGCCGATCGGATAAGATGAACAGGTTGTTCCTGGTGACGTGTCCGAGCGGCCGAAGGAGCACGCTTGGAAAGCGTGTGTTGTGCAAGCAACCGCGGGTTCGAATCCCGCCGTCACCGCCAGGCCGAAGGCCCTGACTCCCTAAATCGCTGGGAAGTCGGGGCCTTCGTCATTCTCTGGATGCGCTTCGTGGCAACGTTTCGGCAACAACCTAATCGAGAGGCATTGATCGAACGAGGCGCACGAGGCGCGACACGTACAAGCTCTCCTTTGGCTCGAAGGGCTCCAACTCGCGCGGCAGCCACACGGCGGCAAGCTGATTGATCGCAACGACGTGTGTCGTCACGGCTCGGATCTGCTGGAGAACATCGCCGAGTGTGCCGGTCGACATCTCGCTTCGACGTCGCCCGCGAGCCGTGTATGCGAGCCGCAGCCGCACGACCAGCCCATCAGACGCATGTACGTGCACATCGTGAGCGAATCGATTGCGCTCCCGATAGACGTCTGCGGCCGCGGCTAACGTCGTCGAGACTTCCTGTGACAGCGGGAAGTCGTCGAGCTTTCCAAGACCGATCCGGACATCCTCAATCAGATCGGGGAACTTGCCCCTGGGTTCCTTGAGCCGGTCATATGGCACATTCTGCAGGCGGGCGTGAAGGTCTCGGATTGTGGCCTCCATCCGAACGGTTTCTCTCATGATTTGACCTATTCGGTACGTCGTCAGATCATCAGGCGCGAGGTATTCCGGATCGACCGTGGGACTCACAGAGTCACTTCCCGTTCGATTGAATGCTCCCGAGCCGCGTGCAGGGCGCCGGCGACCGCGTCCAGATCGTCGTCGAAGAGATCTGCGTATGTGTCGAGAGTCATGCTCGCCGAGGCGTGTCCGAGCATCCGCTGCACCGCCTTCACGTTCGCTCCGGCCGAGATTGCGATCGACGCCGCAGTGTGCCGAAGATCGTGAGGAGTCACCCTCGGGAACTCCTCGTCGGCATCGCGCACGCGCTTCACCGCGAATGCGAACCACCCTCTAACGCTGTTCGGAAGGCGCATGTGCTTGAGGCCGTCGCCGAGCAGGAGATCCTCGCGCCGCTTGCCCTCGCAGAGCTTCGCGATGTCGAGCGAGAGGAACGCCGGGTAAGGCACAGACCGGGCCTCATGGGTCTTCGGCGTGCCGACGTGCACGACTCCCCCAACGAGGACCGCGTTCTCCTCGACGCTCACGCGCCGCCTGAGCGCGTCAACGTGCTTCACGCGCAGGCCGGTCGCCTCCCCCCACCGGAGGCCCGTGTAGGCCAGGAAGAACACAAGCACGGGGTACGTGGACACTGCGGCGAGAGCGTCAACCTGCTCGTGCGTGAGATACGGCTTCGACTTCGACACCTTTCGCGGCAGCGCCACGCCCCGAGCCACGTTCCGACTCACCCGCCGATCCTTCACTGCGACGTCGAGCAATGCGGCAAGGACACCGTGAGCGCGCAGCACCGTCGTGGCCGCTCGCTCCCGAGACAGTTCAGCGACCCAGTCCTGCACCTCGGAGTGCTTGACACTTCCGACCGCGCGGGAGCCCCAGCGCGGCTGCACGTGCGTGTCCCAGGCCCCCCGGAGCGCCTGGTAGCTGGACGGCTTCATGACCTGTGCGCGAGCCCGGAGCCATCCTCTGGCGATCGAAGCAACGTCCTCGCGCGCATCAGCCGGATTGACGTAGTCGCCCTTCGCCTTCCCGATCTCGACCTCGGCGAGGCGCAACTCGCTTGCAGGTCCAGAGCAGCTTTCGCGGTCCGATTTGCCTCATCCGCCCGCTGATTGGCTCCCAGAGCGTAAAGCGCCGATGCACCCGCCACGATGACGGCCACCAGCGCGACAACGAACCCGGCAATCTCCATGCCGCTGATCGTACCGGCCCAAGTATCGACGTCACCGGCGTTTTGGTGCGGGCCATTGCCCCTCGTCGCTTCGCGGAACACCCAGCGGCGTGCGCCATTCCACGCGCCACGAGACATACGGAGCGCCACCGGTTCCCTTGAGCTCCGGGAACTCAACGCCGGCGCCCTTGCCGGGAGGGATCTCGTCGTGAGTCTGCGTCTGTCGCGGCAACGTCCCCGACGTCGCCGTGAACCGCACATCGAGCGCGGCGTCGGGACCGTCGTTCGCAAGGAACCACATGGCCCTAGTCGAGTCCCATTGACCACGCCAGTCCACCTGATGTCGTTCGCGCAGCCGCGCATCCTGGCCAGACAGAAGGTCGTGCGTCTCTTTCGAGATCCGATTGGCTTCCGTCAGCGCTTCCGCTGACGCCTTCTGCGCGACGACGGCCTCATCGCGCGCATACTCGGCCTTGCCTGCATCTCGGAGCGCCGCGCGGGCCTGAACGACGGCGACAAGAGCTGCGACGCCGCTCACGAGCAAGATGCCGAAGTTGATGATCAGCGCGGGGATATCCGTCATAGCGCCGATCGTACCTAGCTCGAAGGCTTCGGCACGGGGCGCGTGTCGACGAACGGGAATTCGTCTGGGGTGAAGTTGTGATTCGTTCCGAGAGAATAGACAGCTGACTTATCTGGGCCGGCGTGAAGCTTGTGAGTGTTCTCCCACGGCCACGCGTGGTAGACGGCGCGGCTCTCAAGTCCTGGCGCAACGGGCCGAGGAAGCAGGGCCTGTCGGATCCTCCGCAAGTACTGCGTACGTCTGCTGGATGCGACCCAGCGGTCGTACAGCTCCCCGTGACGCACCAGCGGCCACCATGCGATCGTGGCTCGACGACGAGAATCGGGCGTCCTCCACGTCAACCGGAACCACACCTCAGCGATCTTGGGCGACGTGAGCAGTAGCCGGAAGGTCCCGCCCGACATCACGACCGTTGGAGTCAGGTACCCGTCTTCGTGCCGCACGAGTGCTCCGACGAATTCGAGCATGTGAATCTCAGCTGAGCCGCGGCCCGTGTTCCTGAACTCGACCAGGTGATACCGGGTGCCCTCATCATCGACGACACGGTGCCCGAGGATCTCGCAGTCGAGCGAGAACAGCGGCATCTGCCGCCGCTGCAGGATGAATCTCCACGCAGCTCCTAGCAGTGTCACGAGCGCGAGTAGTTGCGCGAGGGCGCTCACTCCGGCCCAGCCCGGCCAGGTCAAGAAGTCGTTCATGCCGCCGATCGTACCGAGTGCCGATATCACGACGATCCGAGAACAGCCGAGTCCGGCCTATCGTGCGCTCGCCGACGTGGCATCAGGTGGACGGGCTGCCGAAGGTCACAACAGCCTCAGTGAGCCATGCATGCGCACCCTCCAGCGAAGGCCGAATCTTCTTGCCCACGAGGGTATCCACGTACCTCTGCCGGTCACCGCGACCTCGAGTCACACTGTCGCCGGCGAGGTTCATTGACTCCGCCGTGCGCCATCTGTAGGCCTTGGAGATGTACAAAACGCCGCGGGGCTCGTCTGATACGAAGGGGCGCACGTGGCCGTCGCCCGTGGCGATCAGGTCGTGGGTGTGACGGTTCCGAGCCCACCGAATCCCTGGGATCACCGCCCCTCGGGTATCCGCGTCCCGCGCGCGCGAATAGGGTGCCTTCTCCAGGCCGCCGAGCCGCTCATCGAGAGACGCTATCCACCAGCAGGCCTCAGCGATCGCCGCGAGGACTTGGAAGTTCTCCTCGCGCGAGTCAGCGACGTTCCCGATGGTTCGGAGCTTCTCGGCGATGGCCCACAGAGCGAGCTCGTGCTCAGGGTCGCTCGGGGTGGCGTTCATCTGTTCATCCTGCCCACTCGACCACCGTAGCGTGGTGAGGATGCAGGACAGACTGATGAAAGTGGCCGAGGTCGCCGAGATCCTTGGCGTCGGGATCGACTGGGTTTACGAGCGCATCAAGCGCGGCGAGCTGCAGGTCATCGAACTCGGCGACACGCGCAAGAATCAGCGAATCTCAGAAGCCGATCTCGCGACTTTCATCACGCAACGTAGACACCCGACGACACCAGCAACCTAGACTCCGCGGTTCACCGGCAGATCGCCCGTGAACGAGCAAGGAGCAGGCCCATGAGTCGCAAGACCCACCCCACCATCGCCGAGCCGACCTGGTGCCATCGAGGCGGTCACTGGTTCCGTCATCAGGGCACGATCACGGAACGAATCCCAACTCTGGATTGCCCCAAACACGACGGGTAGACTAGACCACAGAAGGCGGCAGGCAGTTCACTAGGACAGCTGAGCCGCCTTCTGCGTGCTCAGGCGACAGTATTTCGGCATACTGACGAGATGACACGCAAAAAGCCCGACGGCCAGCTCGCTTCGCTGGCTGAGGACACGGCACTCGTGCTTTCCACCGTCGACGCTCGGAACCTCTGTTCGTACACGGCGGGAAGGGGCGCACGGTCGTGGCAGAGCGGGCTCGTCTACGACAAGGTGCGCGACTATCCGTTCCCACCCTTGCGGCCGCACCTAGAGCACGAGGTGTCGAGGTTCGGCCCGTGTGCGGACTGCTATATCTACGATGTCTCGCGAGCCGCGTACGTCGATCGAGCGACCCGATCTGGCGATCAGGTGTTGCCCGAAATGGTCGCCCCTCACGGCTTACCTGCGAGCGTGACGGCTGAATTAAACCCGTTTCACATGAGCCCGCCCGACTGGATCGCTCTAGTCGCCGCAATGGTCGAGGCCGCCCGGCGTGGAGATACGGTCGACGCATGAGCGACGACTTGGCGAGCTTCGAATCATGGTCCGAGGAGGATGACGCCGCTGTCGCTTACGACTCGCTACCCCACTGGCACCCGTCCGTCTTCGTAGACACATTCAGGACATGCATCAAGGACCCAATCGGCTCGAACCTCGAGCTAGCTCGCCGAGCGTTCATCACTCCTGAATCCGAATCCACCTGGGGCGACTTCTCTCAAGCACGAAGGGTGTTCGCTCTCGGGCTCAAGATCAGCATGCGCCCGCTCTGGGCGATTGATGCTCCCGACGTCACTTGTGTCCGCCTCGTCGAGACAGATCGCTTCTTCGTCCCGGGCGACCTTGTGCCGGCCACATCTCACGCGACCCTAGTCTGGCGGCCTGAGATCGCGATCGTTCCGGGGTCCTCCTGGCGCATCCACGCGATAAGACAGCCCGTACACCCCATCGACCTGCCGCGCACCGCGCCCGGATACGATCCGCGGGCTTCGGCATAGCCTCGCGGCAACACGGTGGCAACAATTTCCGATATTGGAACGGGACACTGGTGATCGAAGCAGCTCCTAAATCCCCGTGATTCCGCCTCAAACGCAACATCCTCGCAGAACGGCGGTTGCCGAATGCGGGTTCGAATCCCGCCGTCACCGCCAAACGCATGAAGGGTCTCCGCGCCAGCGGGGGCCCTTCATGCGTTTATCGAGCACTGGGGATTCGGGGAGGAGCGAGCGCAGCGAGCACCGGAGTCCCGCCGTCACCGCCAAACGCATGAAGGGTCTCCGCGCCAGCGGGGGCCCTTCTGTCGTTTCAGTCGGCAGCCGCGTCGAACGTCACTCCGTACATGTGCCCCGCGCCGGGCAGCCGCGTCATGCCGAGGCGCTCGTAGAACGCGGCCGCGCCGGCGTTGTTCGGATCGATGCCGAGGTGCAGTCCGCGCACTCCCCGCCGGGTCAGCTCGGCGAAGAGCGTCTCCATGAGCCGGCGCCCGAGTCCCTGACCCTGCGTCTCGGGCAGGAGGTCGATGTGCAGGTGGGCCGGGTAGTCGACGGCATTCGGCTCGATGCCCGGCATCCGCTCGTATCCGTACTCGACCATGCGATCCTCGCGGGTGACGGCCTCTTCGGCACGCGGGAAGCGCTCCCGGAACGCCGGCCACCACTCGTCGCGGAACCACGTGTAGAACGCGTCGGTGTCATCCGTCGCGACGATGTACCCGATCGTGCGCCCGTCGTCGGTCTCCACGACCCAGGCGAGATCCGGGTGCCGCTCCACGTACGGAATCGCGAACAGGGCGCCCCACAGATCGTCGTCCGACAGGATCCCGGTCGCGTCCGCTCCCGCATCGGCCGTCTTCGCGCAGATGTCGGAGACGGCTGCCCGGTCCGATGGACGGTAGGGACGGATGCTGCTGGGCACGAGGACTCCTCTGAACGGATCGGGGTCCCGTCAGCCTACCGGCGCCTCGACGGGCTCTTCGCGACGTTGCCGCACCCAAGGCAGCAGCCAGGCGGCGAGCACCAAGACCACGCCGGCTCCGACGAGGGCGCCGCCGAGCGTGTCGCTCGCCCAGTGCACCGAGAGGAACGTGCGCGAGAGCGCCATCGCGAGCACCCAGAGGGCGCCGAGGAGCGCGGTCCAGGCCTTCGGGAACAGCACCCAGACGACGAGGGCGATCGTCGCGGCGTTCGCGGTGTGTCCCGAGGGGAACGACCCGTAGTCGCTCACCACCAGCATGTCTTCCGGCCGGGCCCGCCCGAACAGCTGCTTGAGCAGCTGCACGGCTCCGGCGCTGGCCGCGAAGCAGATCGCGGCGAAGAGGGCACTGCGCCAGCGGCGGGCGAGCAGCAACGCGACGATCGCGACGACCGGCACTCCAAGGATCGCGACCCATCCGCCGCCGATCCAGTTCAGCGCCAGCGCGAACGAGTACATCCAGTCACCGCGGATGCTCGCGATGAGCTCATTCCACCACCGGTCGAACCCTGGCGTCTCGGAGTACCCGAAGACCACGAACGCACCCAGAGCCGTCGCGAGGACGAGACACCCCACGCCCCACCACAACAGCATCCGTCTGTTCATCGTCCCATCATGGCCGATGAACCCTGTGCACTCAGGGAGTGAGCATCGCCACCGTGCGCGGACGCACGATCAGCCACAGCGAGAGGATGCCGATCGTGGCGCAGCCGACCATGACCGACGCCATGGTCGTCGCCGTGATCCCGGCGTCCTTGGAGATCCAGCCGACGATCGGGGAGATGAGCCCCGCGACGCCGAAGTTGACCGCGCCGAGGATCGACGCCGCGGTGCCGGCCGCCTTGCCGTGCCGGTCGAGCGCCAGGACCTGCACATTCGGGAACGTGAACCCGCATGCGGTCATGAACACGAACAGCGGCACGACCGTGCCCCACAGGCCCAGGCCGAGCTGGTCGGTGACGATGATCGCCGAGCCCGCGAGCAGCAGGATCGCGGTCGAATAGGCCAGGACCCACTGCGGGCCGAAGCGCGCCGCGAGTCGGGAGGCGACCTGCACGCCCGTGACCACACCGAGCGAGTTCACCGCGAACAGCAGACCGTACTGCTGGGCGTCGAGGCCGTGCGTCTCCTGGAACAGGAACGGCGAGGCAGACAGGTAGGAGAACAGCCCAGAGAAGCTCATCCCGCCGATGATGAGCACGCCGATGAACACGCGATCCGAGAGCACGGACTTGTACCGCTGCAGCATGGTCGCGCCGCCGCGGCCCTGCCGACGCGCGACGGGCAGCGTCTCGGGGATGAACAGGATCGCGGAGAGCAGCATGATCACGCCGTAGGCGGCGAGCACGACGAAGATGCCCCGCCAGGGCATGAGCGTCAGCAGCCACGAGCCGATCAACGGTGCGACGACGGGGGCGACGCCCGACACCAGGGCGAGCCGCGACAGCATCACGACCAGCCGTCGGCCGCCGAAGAGGTCGCGGACGATGGCCATGGCCACGACACCGCCGGCCGCGGCGCCGATGCCCATGAGCACGCGTGCGGCACTGAGCAGTCCGAGGTCGGGAGCGAACGCCGCCGCGACGCTCGCGAGCACGTGCAGCGCGGTGACCGCGATGAGCGGAAAGCGCCGACCCACCTTGTCGCTGAGCGGCCCGACCACGAGCTGACCGAGCGCGAAGCCGATCATCGTGCCGGTGAGCGTCAGCTGGATCGCGGCGGCCGTCGTCTGGAAGTCCTCCTCCAGCACGGGGAACGCCGGCAGGTAGAGGTCGATCGTGAACGGCCCGAGCGCCGTGAGGGCCCCGAGCAGCACGATGTACAGGGTGCGGCGGCCGAGCGAGATCGCATCCCCCGGGTGCAGCATGATCGGCGCGGTCGCCGGGTTGCTGCCCAGAGTGCGGATCGCGCCGGTGGCGCTGGACGTGCGGATGGTGCCCGTGGACGTGCGGATACTGCCCGTCGGAGTGCGCTCGGGCTGCGGGGTCGTCGGGATGGAGTCAGTGCGTGGAGCGTCGGACACGACGGTCCTTCCGGGGGTCAGGCGGTGGCGTGCGAGATCGAAACGATTCGACCGGGGGAGGAACCCATGCTATCGCTTCGACAGGCTCAGCGACCCATCCGGGACGCCGAGCGCCCGACCCGGACTGCTCAGCGACCGAGGCGCGTGAGTGCCTGCTCGAGGTCCGCGATCAGGTCGCCGACGTCTTCGATGCCGACGGAGAGACGCACCACGTTCTCCGGCACCGCGAGCGCGGTGCCGCGCACCGACGCGTGCGTCATGTCCGACGGGTACCCGATGAGCGACTCCACGCCGCCGAGCGACTCGGCGAGCTGGAACAGCTCGGTGCTCTCGGCGAAGGTCCGTGCCGCATCCGCTCCGGCGGCGAGACCGAGCGACAGCATGCCGCCGAATCCGCTCATCTGCTTCGCCGCGATCTCATGCCCCGGGTGCGCGGCGAGACCGGGATAGAACACCTCGGAGAACTCCGCACGATCCGACGCCCACTCGGCGATCGCCTGCGCGTTCTCGGAGTGCTGCCGCATCCGCACGGCGAGCGTCTTGATGCCCCGGGTGGTGAGCCACGCGTCCAGCGGGGCGGACACCGCGCCGACGGCGAACTGCTGGAACTTGACGTCTTCACGGAAACGGTCGTCGCCGAAGACGACGGCGCCGCCCAGCACGTCGGAGTGTCCGCCGAGGTACTTGGTCGTCGAATGCACGACGAGGTCGGCACCGAGCGACAGCGGCAGTTGCAGGGCCGGCGAGGCGAACGTGTTGTCCACGACGAGCACGGCGCCGGCGGCGCGCGCGATCTCGGCGATCTGCGCGATGTCGACGATCTTCAGCAGCGGGTTGCTCGGCGTCTCGAGCCACACGATCCTGGTCTCCGGGCGCAGCGCCGCGCGGATCGCGTCGGCGTCCGCGAGCTCCACCGTGGTCGTGGTGATGCCCCACTTCGCCAGGACCTTCGTCAGCAGCCGGTAGGTGCCGCCGTACACGTCGTTGCCGAGCAGCACGTGATCGCCCGGGCCCAGGAGTCCCCGCAGCAGCGCGTCCTCCGCGGAGAGCCCGGAGGCGAAGGAGAGCGCGCTCGCTCCCCCTTCGAGTGCCGCGAGCTGCGTCTCCAGCGAGGAGCGGGTCGGGTTGCCGGAACGGTTGTACTCGAAGCCCTCCCGGAGACCGCCGATGCCGTCCTGCACATGCGTGGAGGCCTGGTAGATCGGCGGGATGATCGCGCCCGTGACGGGGTCGGGCGCCTGGCCCGCGTGGATGGCTCGGGTGGCGAAGGAGTGCTCGGACATGCTCCTCAGCCTACGTCCGCCGCCTGCGTGGCATCCCTCCCGTTACGCCACGCGTCAGCGCGAGAGGTACGACAGCAGATCCTGCCGGGTGAGCACGGTGTGCGGCTTGCCGTCCTCCGTGACCAGCAGCGCATCGGCCTCGGCGAGCGCGGCGCGCGCCTGCGCGACCGAGGCGTGGATGCCGACGAGCGGAAGCCGCTCCCCCACGTGCGTGCCCAGGGCATCCGTCGGATTCGCCTCGCCGCGGAACAGCAGGTCGAGCAGACCCTTCTCGTCGACGGTGCCGACGACCTCGCCCATCATCACCGGCGGTTCCGCGCTGAGCACGACGAGCTGAGAGACGCCGTACTCCGTCATCATCCCGATCGCCTCGAGCACCGTGTCGGTCGGGTGGGCGTGCACGAGGTCCGGGATGCCGGCGCCGGACCCGGTCGCCTGGCGCACGGCGCGGGCCTTCAGCACATCGGCGACCGTCTCCCCCTCCTCGACGTCGCTGAAGCCGTAGGAGCGCATCCACCCGTCGTTGAAGATCTTGCCGAGGTAGCCGCGCCCGCCGTCCGGAAGGAGCACCACCATCACGGCATCCGGCCGGCAGCTCACGGGCGACCCGCAGCGCGCCGACCACGGCCATCCCGCTGGACCCGCCGACGAGGATCCCCTCCTCCCTCGCCAGACGCCTCGTCATCGCGAAGGCGTCGGCATCTCCGACCGCCACGATCTCGTGCGGCACGGCAGGGTCGTACGCCCCCGGCCAGATGTCCTCGCCCACGCCCTCGACGAGGTAGGGCCGTCCGGTGCCGCCGCTGTACACACTGCCCTCGGGGTCGACCCCGACGATGCGCACGCGTCCGTCTGACACCTCGCGGAGGAAGCGGCCCGTTCCCGTGATCGTGCCGCCGGTGCCGACGCCGGCGACGAAGTGAGTCACTGCTCCGTCGGTGTCGCGCCAGATCTCGGGGCCGGTGGTCTCGTAATGACTGCGCGGACCGTTCGGGTTCTCGTACTGGTTCGGCTTGAACGCCCCGGGGATCTCGCGGGTGAGCCGGTCGCTCACGCTGTAGTAGGACTCGGGGCTGTCGGGGGCCACGGACGTCGGCGTCACCACGACCTCGGCGCCGTAGGCCCGGAGCACATCGATCTTGTCCTCGCCGACCTTGTCGGGAAGCACGAAGACGCACTTGTACCCCCGCTGCTGCGCGACCAGGGCCAGGCCGACGCCGGTGTTGCCGCTGGTGGGCTCCACGATCGTGCCGCCGGGCTTCAGATCACCGGCGGCCTCGGCCGCGTCGATGATCCGCGAGGCGATGCGGTCCTTCGAGGACCCGCCGGGGTTCATGTACTCGAGCTTGACGAGCACCGTGCACGCGACGCCCTCGGTGACGTGCTGGAGCTTCACGAGGGGCGTGTCGCCGACGAGGTCGACGATCGAGTCTGCGTACTTCATGACTTCAGGGTACGGGGACGGATGCCGCGGGTGGGGCTGTGTTGCACCCCTCCCGCGGCATCCGTCCTTCGTCTCGCTCCGCTCGCTCAGGAACCGGAGACCCGGTCCCTGAGCCTGAGCCTGAGCCTGACGAAGGGTCAGCCCTTGGTCGACCCCGCCAGGAGGCCGCGGACGAAGTACCGCTGCAGGGCGAAGAAGACGATCAGCGGGATGATGATCGACACGAACGCGCCGGCCGTGAGCAGGTACCAGTCGTTTCCGCGGGTACCGGTGATCTCGGCGAGGAGCTTGGTGATCGGCGCGGCCGCTCCGTCGGCGAAGACGAGGGCGACGAGCAGGTCGTTCCAGACCCAGAGGAACTGGAAGATCGCGACCGAGGCGATCGCCGGCATCGTCAGCGGCAGCACGATCCGGAAGAAGATCTGTCCTCGCGATGCACCGTCGACCCGCGCCGCCTCGATGATCTCGCCGGGGATCTCCGACATGAAGTTGTGCAGCAGGTAGATCGCCAGCGGGAGGGCGAACATCGTGTGCGCGATCCACACCTGCGCGTAGCCCTGCGAGGCATCGAGCGGCAGCGTGACCTGCAGCCCGAAGAGGTTGATACCCCGCGAGAACGAGCTCAGCAGCGGCACGAGCGCCATCTGGATGGGCACGATCTGCAGCGCGAACACGAAGATGAACAGGGCGTTGCGACCCTTGAAGTCGATCCAGGCGAACGCGTACGCCGCCATCGCGGCGATCATCAGCGGGATCACGGTCGCCGGGATGGTGATCGCGATCGAGTTGACGAAGGACTCGAGGATCGTCAGCTGCGTCGTGCCCGACTGCAGCACGTCGACGTAGTTCTCCAGTGTGACCTGAGGGTTGGCGAAGAACTCCCACCAACCGCTCGACTGGATCTGGTCACGAGGACGGAACGACGAGATGAACAGCCCCAGCGTCGGGATCGTCCACAGCACCGCGATGATGATCGAGCCGACGGATGCCCACGGGCGGGAGAGCCTCTTGCGCGCCCGTCGCGCAGCGCCGTCCAGGCCGCCACCGGTCGTGATCGCCCGCGTGCTGGTCGCGCCGGTGGGGGTCTTCTGCTCCGCGGATCCGGAGCTCGTGGAAATGGTCATCAGCGCACCTCCCGCTGCTTCTTGATCTGTCTCGCGTTGTAGATGACGATCGGCAGCACCAGGATGAACAGGATGACCGACAGCGCAGCGCTGCGGCCGGCCTCGAACTTCGAGAACTGCGTGTACATCTCGTTCGCGAGCACCGATGTGCCGTAGTTTCCTGCGGTCATCGTGCGGACGATGTCGAACACCTTCAGCGAGGCGATCGAGATGGTGGTGAGGACCACGATGAGCGCCGGCCGGATGGACGGGATCGTGACGGACCGGAAACGCTGCCAGGCGTTCGCGCCGTCGAGCTCCGCCGCCTCGAGCAGCTCGGCCGGGACTCCCTTGATGGATGCCGACAGCACGACCATCGCGAAACCGGTCTGCACCCAGATCAGCACCACGATCAGGAACAGGTTGTTCCACGGCTCGTTCAGGAGCCACTGCTGCGGCTCGCCGCCGAACCAGACCAGGATCTGGTTGAGCAGGCCGATCTGCTTGAAATCGCCGCCGCGGTACTCGTACATGAACCGCCAGATGATGCTGGCGCCGACGAACGAGATCGCCATCGGCATGAACACGAGGACCTTGTAGATCTTCTCGCCGCGCGTGCGGTCGATGAAGACGGCGTAGGCGAGTCCCACGATCGTCGACACCGTCGGCACGAGCAGCACCCAGATGATCGAGTTGATCACCGAGGTGATCCCGTCGGACTGCGTGAAGATCCAGAGATAGTTCGCGAAGCCGACGAACTCCTTCCCTGAGGAGTTCAGGAACGAGGAGTACATCGTCTGGATCGACGGGAGGATGAGCCCGACGAGCAGGAGCAGGAGGGCCGGGGCCATGAAGGCCACCAGCTGGATCAGGTAGCCCGCGCCGTCGCGGGACCGATAGTCCAGGAGGAAGAACAGCGCACCCACCACGACGGCCACCGCCATCGCCCAGTAGTAGGAGCTGAAGAAGAACATCACGGCGAGCGGGATGAGCAGGCACATCGCCAGCCGCACCCACGTGTAGATCGCCCCTCGGCGCGGAGCGACGTCCACGAGGAGCAGGATGATCGCCACGACCACCGCGAACGCGATGACCACGACGACGGCTTGCAGGATCGGGGGGAGCGTCCCGATCCACTGGAAGAATACTGTCGCGTTCACGGAATCCCCTTCGTCACGCGTTGCGGATCAACGGCGCGCACGTCGGTGTGCGCACCGTGAGAGAAGGAGGGCCGCCCGCGAGGACGGCCCTCCTGCTCCGATCAGCTCGAAGGCCAGCCGGTCTCGATCTGCGTGAGAACCTCATCGGTCGAGGTGCCGTTGACCCAGGCGACGATGCCCTTCCAGAAGGTTCCGGCGCCGACGGCACCGGGCATCAGGTCGGAGGCGTCGAAGCGGAACGTGGTGTCCGGGTCCTGCAGGATCTTGATGGTCTCCTGGAGGATCGGGTCCTTGGCGTTCGCCGGGTCGAGCCCGTTGTTCGCGGAGGTGACGCCGCCGAGGCTGACGCGGCTGTTCGCCCACTCGGGGCTGGACAGGTACGCGAGCACCTTCTGCGTGGCCTCGGACTCGCTGAACGCTCCGACGATCTCGCCGGCACCGGTCACGGCCTTGTCGTCGGCGCTCTCGCCCGGGAGCATGAAGGCCCAGACGTCGCCGTCCTCGGCGATGTTCGTGCCCTCAGGGAAGAACCCGGAGAGGAACGAGGCCTGGTGCGTCAGCGCGCAGCTTCCGCTGGCGAGCGCCGGAGCGACGTCACCGAAGGCGGTGGAGTTGATCGAGCGCACGTCTCCGAAACCGGCGTTGACGTTGGCCGGGTTCAGGAGGGTCGCCCCGACCGCGTCGAAGGCCTCCTTGATCTGCGGGTCGGTGAACGGGATCTCGTTCGTGACCCACTGGTCGTAGACCTCGGGACCGGCCTGGCGGAGGACGTAGTCCTCGACCCAGTCGGTGCCCGGCCAGCCGGTGGCGGTGCCGGACTCGAAGCCGGCGCACCACGCCGGCGTGCCGGTGGCGGCCTGAATGGTCTCCGTCAGCGCCGTCATCTCATCGAGCGTGGTCGGAACCTCGACGCCCCACTCGGCGAACTTCGCCGGCGAGTACCAGATCCATCCCTTGACGTTGGCCATCAGCGGTGCGCCGTAGAAGGTGTCGTCGACGGTGCCGTAGTTGACCCAGTCCTCGGTCCAGTACTCGTTGGCGTTCTTCTCGACCTCTTCAGGTGCCGGCTTCAGGAAGTCGCGCTTGGCGAAGTCCGCGAACAGACCAGGCTGCGGGAAGATCGCGATGTCGGGCGGGTTACCGCCCTGTGCACGCGTGCCGAGCTGCGTCTCGAAGTCCTGGCTGCCCTCGTACTTGATCGTGATGCCGTTCTCGTCGGCCCAGTCCTTCCAGGATTCCTGGAGGAGTTCCGCCTCCGCGTCGACGATCGTTCCGTAGATCGTGACGGTGGAGTCGCCGCCGTCATCGCCGCCGCCGCCGGGCGCACCGCCCGGAGCCCCGCAACCAGCGAGCGCGATGCCCGCGACCCCCAGTAGGGCGAGCGGTACGAGCCGCCGTGAACGCTGTGACAGAGCCATGTGAATTCTCCTCTTCGAGTACAGGGTCCCGCTTCGACAGACGCCACCCCCGGCGTCGTTCGGGAACCGATTCCAGGCAAACCTACTGGGCTTCCGCTCCCCGACACAACACGCAAGGGTCACAAGCTCGCAACCATTCGCCGTCCTCCGCCGCGCGGGATGGGAGCGCTCCCTCGATTCCATTGTGGAACCGGTTCCCTTTCGACTGCTGAAGGACTACGCTGTCACCCGGCACGCGCCGGCCGCGTCGCCGCACGCATCGCAGCGTGACAGGTCGAGGAGGACCGATGAGCACGATCGCGGATGTCGCCGCCCGTGCTGGCGTGTCGAAGGCGACGGCGAGCCGCGCGCTCACCGGGCGCGGGTACGTCTCGGAGGAGACGCGTCAGCGGGTGGCGGATGCCGCGCGCGATCTCTCCTACGTCGCCCACTCCTCGGCCACGAGCCTCGCCACGGGTAGGACCCAGACCGTCGGGGTCGTCATGCCTCCCGTCGATCGCTGGTTCTTCGCCGAGCTGCTCGCCGGGATCCAGGAGTCCCTGTTCGCGCTCGACTACGATCTCTCGCTCTACGGCGTGCCCGAGGGCTCGCGCACCAGGGAGCGGCTGTTCGAGCACGTGCTCCCCCGACGGCGGTTCGACGGGATCATCGCGGTGGGCATCCAGCCGAGCGCCAGGGAGCTGGAACGGCTGCAGCGCGCGGAGCGCGCGCTCGTCAGCGTCGGACCCTACAGCGAGGGTTCGAGCGCCGTGTCGATCGACGACACGGATGCCGCACGCATCGCCACCGAGCACCTCATCGAACTGGGTCACGAGGACATCGCCTTCGTGGGCGGGTCGACGGATGCCGGGGAGCTGAGCTTCGGCGACGCACGGCGCCTCGACGGCTACCTCGTCGCCCTGCAGGCCGCGGGTCTCGCGCATCGCGCGCGCGTCGTCGGTGCGACCCCGACGATGCCGGGCGGGTACACCGCGGCGGCCGGTCTGCTCGGAGACCGGCGGCATCGCCCTACGGCCGTCGTCGGCGTCTGCGACGAGGCCGCGATCGGCGCCGTCATCGCGGCACGGCGTCTCGGCATCGCCGTGCCGACCGAACTGAGCGTGGTCGGCATCGACGACCACGAGCACGCCGAGATGTTCGCCCTGACCACGATCGGCCAGTCGCCGCGGGAACAGGGCCACGAAGCCGTGCGGCTTCTCACCCAGCGGATGAGCCGACCCGACGATCCCCTGGAGCACGTCGCCGCGGCATCCGCTCTCGTCGTGCGCAGCTCGACGGCTCCGCGCCGCTGATCACCGACCGGAACGCACACCCGGGGGATGCACGAAGGCCCCGGGCGAACCCGGGGCCTTCGATCAGAAACGCGTGAGCGTCGCGATTACTTGAGGGTAACCGTGGCGCCTGCCTCTTCGAGAGCAGCCTTGGCCTTCTCGGCAGCTTCCTTGTTCGCGCCCTCGAGCACGGCCTTGGGAGCGCCGTCGACGACAGCCTTGGCCTCGCCGAGACCCAGCGAGGTGAGCTCGCGGACGGTCTTGATGACCTGGATCTTCTTCTCGCCGGCAGCCTCGAGGATGACGTCGAACGAGTCCTTCTCCTCCTCGGCCTCGGCAGCGCCACCCGCGCCCGCAGCGCCGGCAACGGCGACGGGTGCAGCAGCGGTGACCTCGAACTTCTCCTCGAACGCCTTCACGAAGTCGTTGAGCTCGACGAGGGTCAGGCCAGCGAACTGCTCGAGCAGCTCCTCAGTGGAAAGCTTCGCCATGATGTATCTCCTAATAGATGGGGTTTGTGTAAAAGAACGCCGGACGCTTACGCGGCCTCAGCGGTCTCCAGCTTTTCGCGAAGCGCGTCGATGGTGGCGGCAGCCTTGCCCATCGTCGCCTTCATCATGCCCGCAGCCTTCGCCAGCAGAACCTCACGGCTCTCCAGCGCGGCGTACTTGTTGACCTCGTCGGCGGAGAGGGCGTTGCCCTCGAAGACGCCGGACTTGATCACGAGAAGCGGGTTGGCCTTGGCGAAGTCACGCAGAGCCTTGGCGGTGGCGACGAAGTCACCGTGCACGAAAGCGACAGCCGACGGACCCTTGAGGTCGTCGTCCAGCGCAGTGATCCCGGCCTTGTTGGCAGCGATCTTGGTCAGCGTGTTCTTCACCACGGCGTACTCGGCGTCCTGACGGATGCTGTTGCGCAGCTCCTTGAGCTGGGCAACCGTCAGACCGCGGTACTCGGTCAGCAGGACGGCGTTCGAGTTCTCGAATGACTTCGTGAGCTCGGCGACCGATGCATCCTTCTGCGCCATGGTCACTCCTTGGTGTGTACGTGGCGCCGCACGGTGGTGGGGCGCCGGCCTCGGACCCCCTGCAAAAGAAAGAAGCTCCGGCGCAAGCGCACGGAGCTTCGAGAAGTTCGTGTCCTGCGCGGGCCCCTGCTGTGCAGAGCTTCGATCGCCTCGCGTTCGCACGCACGACGATGACCAGCGGTCTTCGGTTAGGAACAGGCTACCTCACCCGCGGCCGTGTCCCAAATCAGCGGCGATCGGCGGCGCGGCCGCGATGCCCGGCCAGCGCGTCCGCCGCGCGGATGAGGCTCAGGTGGGAGAGCGCCTGCGGGGTGTTCCCGGCCTGACGGCCGTGGCCGACGTCGTACTCCTCGGACAGCAGACCGACGTCGTTCGCCATCGCGATCAACCGCTCCATCAGCGCGGCGGCCTCGGCGGCACGCCCGGTCGCGGCGTACTGCTCGACCAGCCAGAAGCTGCAGGCGAGGAACGGATGCTCCCCGCCGGCGAGCCCGTCGACCCCGGATTCCGTGCGATAGCGGAGCAGCAACCCGTCCTGGAGCAACGTGCGTTCCATCTGTTCCACGGTCCGCAGCATCCGGGGGTCGTCGGGGGCGCAGTACCCGACCTGCGGAAGGATCAGCAGTGACGCATCCACCTCGGCGGAGTCGTAGTGCTGCACGAAGAAGCCGTCGGCATGCACCCCGCGACCGTCGATCTCCCGACGCAGCTCGTCGCGTGTCCGCTCCCACCGCTCCGCGCCACCGGTGAGCCCGTGCTCGCGCACGGCGCGGATGCCCCTGTCCACGGCGGCCCACATCATGACGCGCGAGTGGATGAACCAGCGGGGTTCGCCGCGGATCTCCCAGATGCCGTTGTCCGGACGGTCGAGCGACGCGACGACGTGCTCGATGAGCGCCCGCTGCAACGGCCAGGAGAAGTCGCCCTCCGCGAGGCCGGCGATCCTGGCCGCCTCCAGCGCGACGAGCACCTCGCCGACGACGTCGCCCTGGTACTGGTCGACCGCTCCGTTGCCGATGCGCACGGGCACCGCGCCGTGATAGCCCGGCAGGCTCGGCATCTCGCGTTCCATCAAGTCGCGCTCCCCCGCGATCCCGTACATGATCTGCACCTCGCTCGGCTCGCCGGCGACCGCGCGCAGGAGCCACCGCCGCCAGTCGTGCGCCTCGTCGAGGAAGCCGTGGGCGATCAGCGCCTCGAGTGTCAGCGCAGCATCCCGCAGCCAGACGAAGCGGTAGTCCCAGTTGCGCGAGCCGCCGAACTGCTCGGGCAGCGAGGTCGTCGCGGCGGCGACGATGCCGCCGGTGTCCTTGTTCGTCAGCGCCCGCAGGACCAGCAGCGATCGGACGACCTCGCCGCGATACGGACCGTCGTGCTCGATCCCGCTCGCCCACCCCTGCCACCAGGAGCGGGTCGCGGCGATGGCCTCCTCGACGTCCAGAGGCTTCGGCGGATGCTCGTGCGACGGGAACCAGCTGAGCACCAGGTCGCGCCGCTCTCCCACTCCGACGGTCACCGTCGCCCGGTGCACATGATCCTCGGCGACGAGCCGCACGCCTCGCACGATCACGGCCTCGGGACCTGCGGTCGCGCGCAGCGCCGGCGCCTCGGGCGTGCCGACCTGGCGCACCCAGGGCAGCCGTCGGGAGTAGTCGAAGTGCAGACGCAGCTCCGTGGCGAACTCGACATGCCCGGAGATGCCGACGATCCGGCGCACGACATCGGTGCGCGTCGCGTGGAGCGGCAGGAACTCGTGCACCTCCGCAACCCCGCCTGCGGTCTCCCAGCGGGTCACGAGGATGAACGTGTCGGAGATGTAGTGCCGGTGGGGTACCGCCGAGTCATCCACCGGCCGGAGGCTCCAGCATCCGTTGCTCGGCTCCCCCAGGAGCGCGCCGAACAGGGACGGCGCATCGAAGCGGGGAAGGCAGAGCCAGTCCATGCTCCCGTCCCGCGACACCAGCGCACCCGTCCGGCAGTCGCTGAGCAGGGCGTAATCCTCGATCGGAGCAGGCATCGCCCGAGTCTTGCACGCCCGACCCGGTGCGGGAGCGATTACGGTGGGTGGCATGACGGATGCGACGACGCTCGTGATCTTCGGGGCCGGTGGCGATCTCGCCTCCCGGCTCCTCCTCCCCGCGCTGGGCCAGCTGCTGATGCGGGAGCCCGCGCGCACTGTCCACATCGTCGGCGCCGACCGCGAGGACGGAACGGATGCCGGGCTGCGGGAGATCGTCCGGAAGGCCTTCGCGACGATGGACGCCGAAGACGCGGCCGCCCGCGTCGACGCCGTGTATCGCAAGACCGACATCACGCGCCCCGAGGATCTGCGCGCGCTCCTGGAGCAGTGCACCGGCCAGGTCGCCCTCTACTTCGCCGTCCCGCCCTCGATCGCCGCGGCGTCCGTGGCCGCCATGACGCCCGAGATGCTGCCCGAGGGCGCCGTCCTGGTGATGGAGAAGCCCTTCGGCACCGACGAGGCGAGCGCCAGGGCGCTGAACCGCACGCTGACGGCCCTCGTGCCGGAGAGCCAGGTCTTCCGGGTCGACCACTTCCTCGGCCGGTCGACGACGCTGAACCTGCTGGGCGCGCGCTTCGCCAACCGCATCCTCGAACCGCTCTGGTCCGCCGAGAGCATCGAATCCGTCGACATCGTCTACGACGAGGCGCTCGGCCTCGAAGGCCGCGCGGGGTACTACGACAATGCCGGCGCCCTGGTCGACATGATCCAGAGCCATCTGCTGCAGGTCCTGGCGGTCCTGGCGATGGAGGAGCCGGCGACGCTCGACGAGGTCGACTTCCGCGCGGCGACCGGTGCGGTGCTGCGCGCGACCACCGTCTGGGGTGACGACCCGGTCGCCTCCTCCCGCCGCGCGCGCTACACGGCGGGTCGGGTCGAGGGCGCGGACAAGCCCTCGTACGTCGACGAGCCGGGGGTCGATCCTGCACGCCATACCGAGACGCTCGCCGAGGCGACGTTCGAGGTGCGCAACGCGCGCTGGGCCGGAGTGCCGTTCCGTCTGCGCTCGGGCAAAGCCCTCGGCGACCCCGCGCGGGAGATCGTCGTGCGCTTCCGTCCGGTCCGGCACGTGCCGACCGGACTCACCGGATCGGCCGAAGGAGCGGTGCTTCGCTTCTCGCTCGGCCCCGACCGCATGTCTCTCGAGCTGAACCTCAATGCCGCGGAGGACCCCTTCGAACTGGAGCGGGCGACGCTCTCGGCGGAACTCGGCGAAGGCGCTCTCAAGGCCTACGCCGAGGTGCTGTCCGGCGTCCTCGACGGCGACCCCCTGCTGGCCGTCCGCGGCGACGCGGCCGAGCAGTGCTGGCGGATCGTCGACCCGATCCTGCAGGCGTGGCGCCGCGGCGACGTGCCGTTGGAGGAGTACGCCGCAGGCTCCGCCGGCCCCGAGGGCTGGCCGCCGGTCGCGTGACCGCTCGCCCCGCGCCTCTCCGCCCCGCCTCGTGCGCGAACCGGCCCCTTGCGCGCGAACCGGCCCCCTGTGCACAAACTCAAGGGGCCGGGTCGAACGAAAGAGGCCGGGTCGACCTACGCGCGAAGAGCCCGACCGCCCGGAAGTACGACTCCGCAGCATCCAGCGACGCCATGTGCTCGCTCATGACGCGCACGACGCGCCATCCGGTCACGCCGCGCACCCAGTCTTCGCGCACCTTCTCCTGGAGAACGACCTGATCTGCCGCCAGTTTGCCGCGCAGCTGGTCGTTCAGATACTTCGCACGCCCGTCGCACTCGATGAACGCGTGCGACTGATCGACCGCGATATCCATCCAGAAGCTGCCGCCGTCTGATCGCTGAACGGGCACCTGTAGGCGTGGGCGCGCGAAACCCAGCTGGTGCAGGCGGTACCGGGTCACGCTCTCGAGAGGGAGTTGCGCTCGGCCGTTCGCGAGATCCACGATGCGACGTGCCTGCACTATGCCGCGTGCTCCTAGTCGGCGCGCACGCGCCACCAGCTCATCGAGCAGCGCCTCAGCCGCCTCATCGTCGTAGTCCCACGCCGCGCCGCCGACCGATGCGAGAGCGCCGTCCGTGAGTGCGAGCGCCGCCTCGGGGCTGACGGTACGCGCCACGTCGAGCACCGTCCGTGCGAGCGAAGTGCAGCGGATGCCGTCGACATCGGAGATGTCGGATCGCGGCAGCGGCCCTTCGTGCCGGAGCATCCCGTCGACGCTGTGCCGCTTGTGCGGTGAGGTCATCACATGCACGCGCGTCGGTCGGACGCGGTAGAGCGGCAGCCCCCACAGCACGGCCGCCGAGACGTGCGAGAACACCGGGTCGCTCCCGGCCGCCGAGAACGCCGCCGCGACGACCTCCGCGCGATGTCGGGACTCCGAAGTGAGCTCTCGCCACTGCGACTGTTCGATGAACCAGCCGCGGCGCACGCGATGAAGTCTCCGTGACTCGACGGCGACGCGAAGACCGCGTGAATTCCAACCCTCGTCGCGGAGTCTTCGACTGCTGATGAGGAGGTTCGTGATCTCGTCGACCGTTGCATGGCGCATCCGCTGATCCTGCCCCCGGCTCAGCACCGTCTGTCCGACGATTGCCGTCTTCGTGCAGTTCCTCGATGCATCGCTTCCTGTGCAGGACGAGATCTTCTCTCGTATCTGCTCCGCGAGCCGCCCCTTTGCGCACGAACCGCCCCTCTTGCGACGGATTCAAGGGGGTGGGTCGTACACAAAGGGGCGGCCCGCGTTCAGATGACCGCTCGCCCCACGCCGGCGGATGCCGCGGCGCGGCGTGTACGGACCGAGACGTCGGCGGACGGGGTTAGGGTCGAGGAGTGAACCCCGAACTCGCCGCACGCATCGTCGCGGACTCGCGCGACAGGGTGGCGTGGTTGCGGGCACGGTCGCGCGGCATCACCGCGACCGATGTCGCCGGGCTCACCAGCGAGAAGTCGATCGCCCGCGCCGCGGATGCCAAGCTCGGCGGTGGTCCGCGCTTCGGCGGCAACGCCTACACCGACCACGGGCGCCGCCGCGAGCCGGAGATCGCCGCGTGGGTGGCAGCGACCCACGGCATCCTCCCGTCGTCGGCGCTGTTCCGCGCCGAGGTCGAGCACCGGCACCTGGCCACCCCCGACGGCATCGCCGTCGACGCGTCAGGCCGGGTGAAGCTCGCCGAGATCAAGACGACCAACAAGGCATGGCGCGGCATTCCTCGCACGTATCTCCGCCAGATCTGGTGGCAGCAGCATGTGCTGGGCGCGGAGCGCACGCTGTTCGTTTGGGAGGAGCACGTCGACTTCTCGCCGATCCACGACGAACCCCGCTGCGTCTGGATCGACCGGGACGACCGGGAGATCGCGAAGCTCATCGGCCTCGCGACCGACCTGATCGATGAGCTCTACCGCCGCACCACCGGACAGCAGCCGCCGACGCGCATCGCCGATGCCGCGGCCAGCCGCCGGGAGCAGCTGCGCGAGCGCGACGCCTTCCGCGCCCTGGCCCTGGCGGACTGAGCCGCAACGGAGCCTGTCAGGCCCCGTTGGCGTAGTTGCAGGTCGGCCCCAGGAGGATGCCGAGCAGCGAGTTCTTGTAGGTGAAGCTCGACGAGGTCGCAGAGGTCCACTGGGTCCCGGCCGCGGTGCGCACGGGAACGGTGAAGGTCCCCCCGAGCACACTGGTGAGAAGTCCGGTCAGCACGGCCTGGTTGAAGCTGGTGGTGTACTCGCCGGCCACGGGACCTGTCGTCGGCACGGACTGCCAGCCTGACGCCAGTTGCCACTGAGCGTTCGCTGAGGTGAACCCCGCTCCCGACGCGGACGCTGGCCACCTCCACTTCACCACGGTGTTGCCTCCGGACAGCAGAGAGGTGGTGCACGAGACGCTGGTGATCTGCGGGGGCGCGAGCGTCAGGGCCGTGAACGTCCCGGAAGCCATGGGCTCCGGATCCGTGAAAGCCGCATCCGTCATCTGAGCGGGGGGCGCTGCACCCATGACGATGAGAAGGGTTGCGCCGATGATCCCGGAGAGCAGGCGATTCCGACGCCGGACGCTCATGCTCCACCGTCCTCGCCGCGGCGCGTCCGGTGGCGCGCGGCCATCAGAACGACCCCGAGCACGATGAGCGCCGCCGCCGCGGCGAAGCTCCATGGCACGACCGGTGAGAGTCCGGTCGTGGCGAGTCCGCCGTCCGGTCCCACGCTCGCGCTCTCCCCCGCTCCCGCGGCATGCACGCGGACCTGGGTGCTCCCGAGCGCATCGTCACCCGCGAGCACGATCGTCAGACGGACGTGCGCGACCTCGGTGTCGGCGATGTCCGCCAGGTGCACTTCCTCGCCGTCGCGCGGGAGATCCCACGCGCTGCGCACGACGGTCGCGCCTCCGGGGCATCCATCCGGCTCCCATTCCCGCAGGCAGATCGCGACGTCGACAGCGAGATCCGCGTCGCCGGTCGCGCTGATACCGATATCCACCGTGCCCGGGTCGGGTGCGTCGGCGCTGACGGCGACATCCCATTGCACGCGCTGCCCTGGAACCAGGCTCGAAGCGACCTCCCAGTCGGCGGTCGAGACCAGGCGTAGCACCTGCCCCTGCACCACCTGCGTCGTCGGCGCCGCCGCCGCGGGACTGGCCCCGAGGAGCGCGAAGGCGAGCACGAGCGCCGCGACCATCCGCATCCGGCGCCTCATGAGACATCCTCCGACCTGCTCGCCCCGGAGACGCGGGGCTTGCGGGATTCTCGAGGCCAGAACGCCCACACCACGAGCAGAGCCGCCGCCACGGTGATGCCGCCGAGCACGTAGGGATTGCCCATCGCCACGATGACGGTCGCGATGCCGGGAATCGAGAACAGCACGATGCGCGCCGAAGTCACGGCGTACGGACAAGGATCGTCGGAATCGTTGGCGTCGCCGCGCATCGTTATGACCCGCTCCGCGTCGCTCGCGCCGGCCACGACCGACATCACGCGATGGGTCACGGGCAGGTCGTCTTCGCGATCGACGGTCACGACATCGCCGACTTCGATCGCGGATGCCGGTACCTGCTGCACGACGGCGACTGAGCCGGTCGGGATCGTCGGGGACATGGAGCCGGTGCGGAACATGATGAGCGTGATGTTCGCGGTGTACGCGAGGATGACCAGGACAATGCAGACCACTCCGGCCGCAGCAGCGATCCACAGCAGGACATCGGCCATCGCCTGACCGAGACCGCGCCGACGTGCCGGGCGAGCGGAGACGGGCGCACCGACCGGCGCCGACTGCTCACGCAGCCTTCGCCTCGTCATCAGCCCGCTCATCGATTCCCCCCCTCGAGGTTCTCGGCATCCATCCTCGGCGCTACGAGGACGTCCCCAGGATCTGCCAGGTCT